>SAMEA3663235__coassemble_377_pt1 | contig 15060 bp, 8 predicted proteins | sample SAMEA3663235__metabat2_low_PE_020 | metagenome-assembled genome bin SAMEA3663235 (sample SAMEA3663235) | pig gut metagenome | biome: pig gut; feature: pig-associated habitat; material: faeces | place: China | collected 2013 | reverse complement strand
TAAAATTCTCGCAGCAAAGTTACAAATGTTTTTCGATTTTGCAATAGAAATTCGGAATTTTTGTTCGATAAGGTTGCAGATTACTATACCCTCGGGCTGAAAGCCCAAAAGAAATCAGCTCGGGGCAGAGCGTAAGCGTCGCCCCGAGTGCATAATTCATTAGAATAGTCTCCATGAAAGGGCAAAAGCGTTCTGTTTTTCTTCGATTTTTGCGGTGTTTTCTCACTTTTGCGGTTGGTAATGGTATTACCAAAAAATTTTTCAGTTTGGTAATCCAATTACCACGCCGTGGTAATGGTATTTTTTCGGCGTGGTAATGGTATTACCATAGGAAGGTAATGGTATTACCATAAGGCTGGTAATACTATTACCAACAAGAAAAAATTTTGGTAATCCTATTTCGCTGTGTAACAAGCAAGAAGGTAAAAACCAAAACACCGATTTGGAGAAATGAAACGCCGATCTGTTCTGACGAAAGGGCGTTTTGCAAAAATAAATCGGCGTTTTGCAGGCTTGGTATGTGAATTGGTGGTATTTTTGTAAATTTGCAATCCGAAAAAGGAAACTATTTATGAAATTTACTGCAAAACAGATAGCTCAAATGCTTGAAGGCAGGGTTGAGGGAAATGAGAATGTGATTGTTTCAAAGCTCTGCAAGATTGAAGAAGGTGAAAAGGAGGGTTTGTCTTTCCTTGCCAATCCCAAATATAATCACTATCTCTATTCGACAAAATCGGACATTGTCATTGTAAACGAAGATTTTGTTCCCGAGCAAGAGGTCAAAACCACTCTCATAAGGGTGAAAGATGCGTATAGTTGCTTTGCCCGTTTGTTGGAAATATACAATGCTTACCGTCTGAACAAGAGTGGCGTGTCGTCTTTGGCTTTCATTGACCCCGAAGCCGAGGTTTCGCAAGATGTTTATGTGGGTGAGTTTGCTTACATTGGCAAGGGCAGCTCGGTTGGTTGCAATTCAAAGATTTATCCTCAGGTTTACATTGGCGATAATGTCAAAATTGGCAATAATGTTACTCTTTTTGCAGGGGTAAAGGTTTATCATGACACGGTGATTGGGGATAATTGCATTGTGCATTCGGGTGCTGTGTTGGGGGCTGACGGTTTTGGTTTTGCTCCTTTGGCAGATGGTAGTTTCAAGAAGATTGCTCAGATTGGCAATGTGGTGATTGAGGACGATGTGGAGATTGGTGCAAATGCCACAATCGACAGAGCGACAATGGGTTCGACCAAAGTGGGAAAGGGTACGAAGATTGACAACCTTTGTCAGTTGGGTCATAATGTGGTTGTGGGCAATTCGACCGTAATGGCGGCACAGGGTGGTGTTGCAGGCAGCACAAAGATTGGAGACAACTGCTTTATTGGCGGTCAGGCAGGCTTTGCAGGTCATATATCGGTTGGAAACAGGTGTTCGATTGGAGCTCAAAGCGGTATAATTTCCGATGTAAAAGACGGCTCCAAACTTTTGGGAGCGCCTGCAATAGATGCCAAGAGTTATATGAAGAGTTATGTCTTCTTTCGCAAGTTGGAGCAGATGCAAAACCGCATTTCCGATTTGGAGAAAAGGATAAAAGAGCTATCCGATTGCCAAAAGCAGGATTAAAAAGCGGAGTGTTTTTTGAGCGTTTGCTCTCAAATAGAAACAGCAAAGGCTGCAAGTTTTGACAACTTGCAGCCTTTTTGATGATTATTTATGCTTATCTACTAAAACTATAAAGCCGTTTTTGTAATCGGATTATTCAAAGATAATTTCTCCTCTTGCTCTCGAGAAGGTGAAAGTGCCGAAGTCTTTCAATCCGTTCTTGTTTACAATCATGTCGTACTTCATTCCCTTGCGAACAACAACCTCATATTTGTCGGCAAAGTACTTTCCTATGTAGGCGTCTTTGAACACAAGAACCGAGTTATCCAAAATATTTCCGTCTTCGTCAAAGGCTTTGTCTTTGTCTTTGAAGTCGTCTTTGGTTATTCTTCCCGTAAGCAAAAAGTCCATTGCCACATCCCAATCCAACACTGCCGCATCGCGGTATCTCTCATCGTATATGCAAGGCACTGCTCTTCCGTTCAAGATAAGGTATATCTGAGCTTTGTTGCCGTCAATCATGGTTATTTTGATGTGGTTGTCGCTATATACAATAGGTATTTGGGTGTCGGGAGGAGGGACTTTGCCTTTGACCATATCAACAATAGGTGCTTTGAGTGCGGCATCGGCAAGGCTGTCTCTCACTGCCTGAGGTACATAGTCGGTACGAAGTATTCTGAACTCTGTTCGTCTGTTCAACTGGTGAGCTGCCTCTTTTTCATTTTTGGTGCGGAGATGTGAGATGTATTCGTCGGTTATCGTTATGCCTTTCGGAAAGTTGTACACCTTACCGTTCATTTCTACCGAACAATCGCTGCGAAGTGTTCTCGGAATGCGGTCTCCATAGCCTTTTGGGACAAGTCTTTCTCTCTCAATTCCTCTTGCTACCAAGAAATCGACAACACTTTCGGCTCTTCTTTGGCTCAATGTGTCGTTGGTTACTCTCAAAAACGGACGCGAATCGGTGTGTGAGGCAAGCTCTATGACGTATGTGGGATTGTTTACCAAGATAACCAAAAGGTCGGAAAGCGAGTCTTGGTATTGGTCTTTCAATTCCCACTTTGCAAGGTCGTATCTTATTTCGGGAAGAACGACAGGTTCTTTCGGAATTGGTGTGAGACGAAAGTCGTGAACAAGGTCTTTGCTCGTTGTCAAGCCCACAGTGTTCTCTTTTCCTTCGGTGTTGAAGTAATCGACCTGCGATACTTGTATCTTATAGTTTACATTGTATCTTATTTGTTCGGTTGTGAAGTTGTATTCTCCGCGAGCGTTGGTTCTGGTTTCAAGAGAGGTATTGTCATCTCCAATCAATTTGACCTTTGCTCCTTTGATTGATTGCATCGATTTGTCGTCTCTCACTCTTCCGCTCAAAGAGAACAACAATGGGGCGCGATAGAAAGAGTATATGTCGTCGCCTCCCGTTCCTCCTTCGCGGTTTGAAGAGAAGTATCCGCTCTCTTCGGCTGCTATGGTTTCTTCTTCTACGGGGTTGAAGACAATTCCGACCTCATCGTAAGGGCTGTTGATAGGATACATGAGGTTTTGTGGTTCGCTCCATTCGCCGTCTTTCAATTCTGTATAGAAAAGATCAAATCCTCCCAAGCCCGGAAGTCCGTCTGAGGAGTAGTAAAGTCTTGTGTCGGAACGCAAAGTAGGGAACTCTTCCTTGCCTTCGGTGTTGATTTGTTTACCGAGATTGGTTATGTTTCCGAAAGGTTCTTCTACCGAACTCCTTGTTGCAACCCACAAATCGTAGTCGCCCTCTCCTCCCGGACGGTCAGAAGAGAAGATAAGGGTCAATTCGTCCGAACTGATTGCAGGGTGGAAGTAGTTGTATGCAGTATCGCCTAAGTCAATCATGACAAACATATCTGAGGGTTCGTCGTTCTTGCCTGATTTTTTGTCGTTTTGCTTGTCTTCCGTCTTATTTGAGTTTTTCTTTCCTTTTTTGTTTTCTTCGGGTTTGGTCATATATATGGCACAACTCAACTGTTTATTCTTCTTGATGTTACAACGCGAAAAATAAACTCTCTGAGTTTTGGCACCGCTCACCATGACAAGCTCTCCTTCGTTGGCTTCGGTGTTGATTTGGTCGATGGAAATAATGCTTGGTTCTGATAATTCTCTGTTGTCTGCCTTGGTTGTGGTGTATATGTTTGAGAAATACTCTCCCGTCCATACATCTCGATCCGATTTTTCTTCACCCGGACGTGAAGAAGTGAAAGTGAGGGTTGTCTTTTCGTCTTGTCCCAAGAAACGAGGAGCCCATTCATTCCACTCGGTATTGACATTCTTTTCTTCTTTTATCTGATGCCTTGTAGGATTTTCTATCCATTTCTTTGCCAAGGCTATAGATTCCAAACGTCTCTTTGCCAAAGCATCGTCGGGAACCAACTTCAAATACTCTTTGTAGTTGTATTCGGCAGCGTCCCACTCACTGTTGAACTTCTGAAAGTCTGCCATGTAAAGAAAAATCTTCGGTTGCTCGGTATAATACTTTGCCTTGACAAGTCGCTGATACGTCTTGATTGCTTGTTTCTTATCGTCCATCAAACGATAGCACTCCGCCTGTCGGAACATTATCCTATTTTTCTCCTGTCTGTTGGCTTTGACCTTGGTATATGCTTTCTTATACAAGTCTATCGCCGTAACATACTGTTTTGCTTCAAATGCTTCATCGGCAAGTTCTGTCAAGCTGCGTTTCTGTGCAAAAACACTGCTGCCGACCGCAACAAGCAACAAGAATATCAATCCTTTGAGTTTCATATTTTGCCTAAAACCTTTTAGTTAATCAAACAAAGTTTTTATATAAATCAACTGTTTTTCAGATTTTTAGGAGCAAATAAACCACTCCAAACCCGAAAATACTGCTTACAAAGGTACAAAATTTCTTTTGTCTGCACAGTTTTTTGACCATTATTTTGCAATCTGCCCTTCGATAAATCGACAAAGCTGTCAATCTTTGTCGCATTTTGCTCTGTCGATATTGGAGAGAAATTTGTCAAAACGTATTCTCTCTATTGCAGAATGTTTTCTTGCCTTGTTGAAATGAGCTTTGTTCAGGCTGTCTGAGGATATGTTTTCGATAAGTTGTGCCATTGGCTCGGAGGTTTCAAACTCTTTGTTGCGACATTGTGGGGCTTTGATGTTCCAAATGCAGGCATCAATACACTCTTCACAACCATAAATCCAGCCGTTCAATTTGATATGTGAAGGTATATCGTTTTTGTTTTCAATGGTTTGATAGGATATACATTTGTTACAGTCGATTGTTCTGTGGTTTGTGATTGCTCCGTTTGGACAAGAGGCAATACATCGCTTGCAGTTACCACAATGGTCGCTCTCTTGCAGCGAATAGTCGCTCACATAGTTTGAAACCACTTCTGCCAAAAAGACTTTGCTGCCAAATCGTTTGCTTACGAGAGTGGAGTTTTTGCCAATCCAACCCAATCCTGCCCTTACTGCCCATTGCTTTTCCAAAACCGGAGCTGTATCGACAAACACTCTTGCTTCAAAGTCGGGATATTGCTCCCTGATAAGCTCCAAAAGGCGAAAGAGCTTTGCTTTCAGCACCTTGTGATAGTCTTCTCCGAGAGCGTAGGAGGCAATGCGGAAGGGATAAGAAGAAGTTTGTGTAACTTGGTTGTAAGAAATTAGAAAAGAGAAAACAGTTTCTGCGTTTTGAAAAAGAGATGTAATGTTTTCTCTCTTGTCGATATATTTTGACATATAATCCATATCGGCATTCAGTCCCTCAGAAAGCCATTCCTTTAGGGGAAGAACATCGCACGGCTCTACCTTTGCCGCTCCGCAATCGTCAAATCCGAGCAATTTTGCTTTCTGTCGGACAAATGAAATGGGAATATATCGCTTCAAAAGGCCCTCTTGTTCAAGTTATATGAGATTATATTCTGCGAAATCGGACTTTCGGACATTTGTTCCATGAACGTCTCCACCTCTATCTTATATTTCTTGCTCTTCATCTTCAACACTATGTCTTGGTTTTGGTTATCTATCACACATATCGACAAAGAAGTTTTGCCCTTGGCTCTCTCACAAAGTTTTTTCAAATCATTGACCACGTCTTCGGTAAGTTTATCCACGTCAAAATACAAACTCAATCCTTCAACATAGTTGTTGAGAATGTTTTCCAAAAGTTCTATCTTCTTGATAAAAAGTCTCAGTTGCGGTTCTTCTGCCGTCTGAGCTTTCCAAACGTTTTCCTTTACTTCGGCTTTGACAATAATGTATAGATTTGGCTTGCAATAGTTGGCAAATTCGACGTATGTGTTGCTGTTTAGGAAAAAGTCGTATGAACTGCTCTCGTCTTCGATTTGAAATTTCGCATAAGGCTTTCCGTTTTTGCTTGTTCCCATTTCGGCAGACTTGACAATACCTGCAAAACACACCTCGGTGTCTTTGAGTTTGGTCAAATCTTGCAAATCCGATATGGTTACGTTGGTAAAATTGGTGATTGCACAACGAAACAAATCCAAAGGATGTCCCGAAATACAAAAGCCAAGCATCTCTTTCTCAAAATCGAGACACTCCATTTGAGACCAAGGCTCGCATTGAGGCACTTCCGGATCTTCCAATCCTTCCTCTCCTTCGGCAGTGTCAAACAATGACGTTTGCGAACACAAGGCATTCTCTTTCGTTTTTGCACCATATTTTATCAGCTTGTCCAAAAAGATGCTGTCATTGCCTTGTGAAGAAAAGAAATATTGAGCCCTATGTATGTTCTCAAAACAATCAAACGCTCCCGATTTCACCAAAGCCTCTATACAACGACGATTGATTGCCCTGAGATTTATTCTTGTTATGAAATCAAAAGGACTTTTGAACACTCCGTTTGCTTCCCTTTCCTTGATAATCTCTTCCGCAGCCGTGCTTCCTACGCCTTTTATGGCTGCAAGTCCGAAAAGAATTTCGCCTTTCTTGTTTACCATGAAGTTCAAATCGGACTCGTTCACATTAGGACCTAAGACATTTATGCCGAGTTTCTTACATTCTTCGGTATAGGTGGTTATCTTCTTGATGTCGGAAAGGTTGTGAGTAAGTACCGATGACATATATTCGGCAGGATAGTGAGCTTTGAGATATGCCGTTTGAAAAGCCACATAAGCATAACAAGTAGAATGAGATTTGTTGAAAGCATATTCGGCAAACTTTTTCCAGTCTTCCCAAATCTTTTCGACCTTTTCTTTGTCCAATCCGTTGTCTGCACAGCCTTTGAGGAACTTTTCTCTCAGCTCTTCCATGACGGCTATTTGTTTCTTACCCATTGCTTTTCGCAACTTGTCTGCCTGTCCGGGCGTAAAGCCTGCCAAGGCTTGCGAAAGCTGCATGACCTGCTCCTGATAGACAGTGATGCCGTAAGTTTCCGAAAGATACTTTTCCATTACGGGGAACTCATACACAATAGGTTCTTTTCCGTGTTTTCTTGCAATGAAGTTGGGAATGTATTGCATAGGTCCCGGACGATAGAGAGCATTCATTGCAATCAGGTCTTCAAATCTGTCGGGTTTAAGATTTTGAAGATGCTGTTTCATACCCTCAGATTCAAACTGAAAAGTTCCCATTGTCTGCCCTTTTTGGAATAATTCGAGAGTAAGTTTGTCGTCCAAAGGTATTTGGGAAGGGTCAATGTCAATCTTATGACTCTTCTTTATGTTGTCGCAAGCGTCTTTGATAATCGAAAGATTGACCAATCCCAAAAAGTCCATCTTTATCATGCCGACACTTTCTATCAATTTGCCCTCAAATTGTGTTGCCATCATGTCAGACTCCTTACTGTCTGCAACAGGAACATAATTAGATATGTCGTCAGGACCGATAATCACACCACAGGCATGAATACCCGTATTGCGAATTGACCCTTCCAACTTTTGTGCAAGCTGCAAAATATTGCGGATAAGAGGAGTGCCTTGTTCAAGTTCTCGTTTGAGTTCGGGAGATTCCTCAAAAGCCTTGGCAAGAGTTGTTCCGGGCTTTGAGGGAACGTAAGATGCAAGTCGGTTGCTCTCGCTTATCGGAAGGTCAAGCACCCTTGCCACATCTTTGATTGCACTCTTTGCCGCCATAGAACCAAATGTGGTAATCTGTGCAACATGATCGGCACCATACTTTTCCCTTACGTATGTAAGCGTCTTGGCTCTTCCGTCATCATCAAAGTCCACATCAATATCAGGAAGCGAAATTCTGTCGGGATTTAAGAACCTTTCAAAAAGCAAACCATACTTCAAAGGCTCTATGGCTGTAATACCCAAACAATAAGCGACCACACTTCCTGCGGCAGAACCTCTTCCCGGTCCGACAATCACACCGAGTTTTTCCCTCGAATAGTTGATAAAATCCTGCACAATGAGAAAATACCCCGGAAAACCCATCCATTCGATTGTCTTCAACTCGCTTTCTATCCTCTGCTTCACATTGTCAGGCAAAGGATTTGGATACTTTTTCGCTGCACCTTCAAAAGTCAGAAACCTCAAATAGTCCGCATCAAATTTCGTTCTGACAATTTTGTTGTACCCTCCCTTAGATTTCAAAGCCTTGGCAACAACTTGCTCCCTGCGTTCGGGCAGTTTGTCTTCCTCACTCGTCTTCGGATTGCTCAAAATATCCTCATAGAGCTGCTGTTCAACCTTTTCCAAAGGATATTTCTGCAAATAATCGTCAATAGAACCAAAACTCTTCGGAATATCAAACACAGGCAATATGGGATCTCGCTCCATCGGATAGACCTCCACCTTGTTTGCAATCTCCATACTGTTGGCTATTGCCTCCGGATAGTCTTTGAACAGCTCTGCCATCTCTTCGGGAGACTTCAAATACTCTTGTCCGGTGTACAACATCTTGGTTTGCTCGTTGAGTTTCCTGCCTGTGTTGAGGCAAATCAAGATTTTGTGAGCCTCATAATCGTCTGCATTGATAAAGTGAACATCGTTTGTTGCCAACAACTTGATATTGAACTTTCGAGCAATCCTCACAAGCTCGACCATAACTTCCTTTTGCAACTCCAAGCCATGGTCTTGCAATTCTATATAATAGTCATCTCCAAAGACCGCATGATATTCTTGAGCTGTTCTTTCTGCACCCTCGATGTCGCCCGAGGCAATCAGCTTTGGCAACACCCCTCCCAAACAAGCCGAACAACAAATCAAACCCTCAGAATGCTCAAACAACAAGTCCTTGTCTATTCTCGAAGTCCTGTACTTTGCTTCCTTGGCAAAGGCAAGCGAATCGAGCTTGATGAGACTTTTGTAACCTGCCTCGTTCTTTGCCAACAATATAAGGTGATGACCGCTGAAATGGACGCCATCTTTGATAAACCTGCTTTGAGGCGAAACATACATCTCGCAACCCAAAATAGGCTTAATGTCATTCTTCAAACAAGTATTGTAAAACTCCAACACCCCGAACATATTCCCGTGATCGGTGATTGCCAACGCCGTCATGCCGAGTTCCTTAGCCTTTTTCACCAAAGGGGAAATAGCTGCAGCTCCGTCCAATATAGAATATTGAGTATGAACATGAAGGTGAGTAAACTCCACCTTGCCACCTTGAATAGCTTGCTCTGTTTGTGTTGTTTCCATGTCTTGCAATCGTTTGGTTTATTACAACGAGACCTGCTTTCAAATCTCCTCATTGTAACAAAAAACTCATGCAAAGATAACAAAAACAACAGAAATTCCCGATACAATGATTGCAAATCACCGAGTTTTTGGGTGGTTTTCAATCATAGTCTGTCATTATTCTGTGCAACCCAAATTACTTTTTATCACCCAATGTCCGTTTTTGCGTCCGCCTTCTCGTGCAATGATCTTATTCTCTTTCAGGCTGCGAACAGCTTTGTAAAGTGTAGTTTTAGACAAGGACAATTTCTCTCCCAAAGTTTTGTAAGTTATAGAAACATCTTGCATTATCAACTCAAAAACCTTTCTCTCAATATCACTAAACTCTGACATTGTTACTCTTTTTCTCTTTTTATCACCTGCTATTTTTTCCTTTTTATCACCTATTTTCTTTTTATCACTTACTGCTTTACTCTTTTTATCACCTACATTAACGCTTTCATTATCACTCGTTTCCTTTTTATCACCTATTATTTTTTCCTTTTTATCACTTTCGTCCGACATCTCACTTTTCTTGATGACGGAATACGTTGTCCAACGATTTTTGTTCTCTCGTTTCAACAACTGTTTCTCCACCATGTTGTGAAGAATTTTTCCGACTTCAATCGAATTAAGCCCGAGCATTTGTTGCAACTCTATATTGCTGACACTTTCTCCATACCACACATAAGCCAATATATTCTGCTCTGTTGCCTTCAATGCATCGTATATCTCATATCCATAGTATGATTTCATCTCTTGAAGAACATTTTCGGGCAAAAGACTCATCATCGGAAGGGTTAAATCTACTTGACGAAGCTCTGTTCGGTCGAGCAAAGTCGGCTTTCGCCAATTCAATTCTACGGCAAAAACAGACAAAATCTTTCTACTCTCCACCTTGCTTTGAAAAAACAACACTCCCGACAATACTCAAAGTGTTCTTCCTTGTCGGACGAATAAAGCATTATCGTGTTTGTTTACCATTATTCCGCCACAGAAGAAATACAACAATCCTCTTACTCTTACTCTCAATCACCAAGCCTCAAAAAAGCAGACAAAGAGAGAGAAACCAGTAAAGCGATTTTGCAAAAACTTGCCGATAACGGCAAAAAGCAGTATATTTGCACCCAAAATCAGATTAAATACTTGCCGATAAGGTCAGTCATTGTAAAAATCTATGGACTATATATCAGTTGTTCAGTTTGCCGAAAAGTATGGCATCAGCGAGCGTACAGCCCGCAACTATTGTGCAGAAGGGAAAATCGAAGGAGCATTCCTGACGGGGAAGACATGGAATATCCCTTCTGAAGCACCACTTCCCCACAAAGCCAAAACAAAGCCAAGTCCTTTGCTCTTTCGATTGAGAGACGAGAAAGAAGCAAAGTTGAACGGAGGCATCTATCATCGCACGCAGATTGATTTAACCTACAATTCCAATCATATCGAAGGCAGTCGTCTCACAAAAGAGCAGACACGTTACATCTTCGAGACCAACACCATCGGCATAACTACCGAGAGTACTTCTGTCGATGACATCATAGAAACAGTCAATCATTTTCGTTGTATCGACTATGTCATAGACCATGCAACAGAGCGAATAAGCGAAAGACACATAAAACAGCTGCATTCAATCCTGAAAGCCAATACTTCCGACAGCAACAAGTCTTGGTTTGCCGTTGGCGATTACAAGCACCTTCCCAACGAAGTAGGCGGAGAAGAAACCACCAAACCAAAAGAAGTTCACAGCCACATGAAAAACCTGATTGACAAATACAATGCAATAACAACAGTTAAGTTTGATGACATCTTGGACTTTCATGTCATTTTTGAGAGAATACACCCGTTTCAAGACGGCAATGGCCGCATAGGTCGCTTGCTGTGGCTGTGGCAATGTTTGCAAAGCAATAATGTGCCGTTTATAATCACCGAAGAGCTAAGATTGTTTTACTATCGTGGCATTCAAAATTGGGGAACAATAAACGGCTATCTGAGAGACATCTGTCTGACATCACAAGACCATTACAAACAACTGTTAGATTATTTCGAGATAAAATACTAATCAACCTACAAAACCGGCAATTCAAAACCCATGTTGATTGTATAACGAAAGTCCTGCCGACAAATTAAGAGAAGAGACTGCTCTACATTTTATTGTAAAGCAGCCTCTTCTTGTTCAATTTGAGATGCTCAGCATCAAAACGCTCATATCACGGAATAACGTCAATATAAGCTGAATATCTTTTTCCATTCATAAGGAGAATCATTAAATGTTTGAGATATAAGACGTGCCAAACAACGAGTCAAATATGCCACGATAAAGATTAGCAAAAATGTTATTGGTATGTTCAGTGGAAATATATCATTCATGGTGTCTTTAATCAAGAAAAATTGCACGAGATATATCTCCAAACAAAGTCCGCCAATAAAACGAATGATGAAATTACCAACTCGATTTGTATAGACCTTTTTTGCAACATTGCTTATTCCAACCTTATAAAAATAATACATGGCACAGATAAGTGGTAAGAAACTAAAATATTGCAAAACAACGATTTCTCTATACTTCATTCCTCCAATAAAAAGTGCATAGAAAACGCCAATACTTACAATCAGCATAATTACGTCTGATAATGGTTTACTCTTTATGTTTTCTCTCTCAGTACCAAGTTTAGCCCCAAAAAGCATAAAAACAAAAAACAGCAACCAACGAATGAGATGTCCTCCATATATCGAGAAATCAGGTGCTTGGCAAACAAAATAAAACCATACAGCTGTTCCTAGAGCAACAAGTATGGAGATTAAAAGTATTTTGTTTTGTAGATATGAGCCAACAAAATAAATTGCAATATAATACAACATTATGCAAGCCACAAACCAATATCCTTCTGCTGTGATAATATCAATCACATCACGATGAACATTGAAGAAAATTGCTCCAAGTAAAGCTACTGCAATAATTGAGGGGTATATTCTATTGATACGTTTCTTGTAAAAATTCGGAAAATTTCTTATTCCGTTCATTGGTTTAATGAATAATGTAAAGCCGGAGCAAAAGAAAAACAAAACATCTCCAATACATCCTCCGGTTGCAAGAAAAGCATATTTACCATACAATATCCCCATATGCGAATTAGTAATCATCAATGCTGCAAAACATTTTAGGATATCAATACCAAAATCTCGTTGTTTGGTTATCTTGCAGTTATCTATATGTATGCAAGATTCTTTCATTACTCTATATTTATTTATTTATTTTTTACTTTGCCCAAGTCCCAAAGGCGATTTACTTAACTGGATTGTGATTTAATGGGAATAGGAACCCCGACTTGTGGGCATAAAAAAACGTGGACTTTTTTCTTATTGGCTATATGAGGTTCTGGACTACCTAACACACCTAACAAGTAAAGCCCACGATAGGTTATCGTGAGCGTTTACTGCTTTACCAAGGTGTGTTTAATGAAATTGTCCAGATTTCATATAACCAAGTATAAGCAAAAACGCTTTTATATGCTGTAATAATTTCTAAGTCGTATTTATGTCTTTATTTTTTCGCTATTTACCTCCTTTTTATTTGTTCTTTACTTCAATTCATGCTTGCAAAGATATAAAATTTCACTTTAATCGTGCAAATTTCCCCAATATTTTACGCAAAGTTATTCCTATATTGTAGAGCAAATGAAGATAACCCGAACCATGATTTATTTGCAAAGAAGAGCAATCTCAGAAAATAATCCTTAATTTTGCAACATTGAACAACAGGTATGGGTTTCTCTTTACCGGCAATTTGAGAACATTGCTTTGAGATTAAATGATTAAACACATCGGACTATGAATGAATTTGAAGAATACATAAGACAAGGTGAGCCTCAAAAAAGAGAAAAGGGCTATGCTTGGCAGACTGCTATCGGATTGCAGGCGGTAGATAATTTGAAGCCGTCTGAATATCTTATACAAACAGCTTGCAAACATATTGAGGGAGACATAACGATTGAAGAGGCTAAACAACTTATCGACAACTATTACCAATCAAAAATACTCAGAGCAGACATTGAAAACAGGACAGAGGAAGCAGATAAGGTTTCGGCTCATATTGCCGAAATCTTGTCTGAGAAAACATTCACGTTTTCACCCGTTGAATATATCTCCATTCATCGTCGTATGTTTCAAGGCATCTACAAATTCGCAGGTAAAATCAGAGACTATAATATCACAAAAAAAGAGTGGGTACTCAATGGCGAAACGGTTCTTTATGCCGATGCGAGCAGCATACGAGAAAGTCTCGATTATGATTTTATGCAGGAGAAGAACTTCAACTACAAAGATTTGAATATCGAAGATGCCATTGCACATATCGCCAAGTTCATTTCCGGAATTTGGCAAATCCATGCTTTTGGAGAAGGAAACACTCGCACAACAGCAGTCTTTGCAATCAAATACTTGCGTACCTTCGGTTTTGATATTGGCAACGAAGCATTTGCAAACCATTCATGGTATTTCCGCAATGCTTTGGTTCGTGCCAACTACAACAATTTTGGCAAAGGTATTTATGCCACCACCGAATATATCGAGGCATTCTTTCGCAACCTTATTCTTTCGGAGCATAACGAACTAAAAAACCGTACAATGCTTGTTCAAAATACCCCGACACAAGAGGTTCAAAGTGCAAACATACCCGAAAAAACCGCTTCAAAGTGCAAATTTTGCACTTTGAATTGCACTTTGGAAGAGATTGCTGTGCTGAACTTCTTGCAAGAACGACCAAAAGCAACACAAAAAGAAATCGCCACACACATAGGCAAATCGGAAAGAACAGTCAAGACCATTACAATCAATCTTACCGAAAAAGGCATTATCGAACGCAAAAACGGCAAACGAAACGGCTTTTGGGAGATAAAAAGAACAATCTGAGCCAATAAACTATCGGCAAAGTAGCATTGTATGTACAAATACTTGATTTCAAAGTGTTCACATCTGCGCAAGCAAGCAATAATTTGAAAATTCGGTGATTTGGCATAAAATCGTTCGGTGATTTGGCATAATTCACAGTAAACGGACTTAGATTGTCGATAGTCAGGCGGTCTTCTGACACTACAAGAAGCAAATAATCATATTTTTTGCAGGTGGAAAAGCAGAAAAACAAGAGAGGTTTCGAAAATATCGAAACCTCTTTTCTCTTTTGTTGGCGGTCCGGACGAGACTCGAACTCGCGACCCCATGCGTGACAGGCATGTATTCTAACCAACTGAACTACCGAACCATTCTATCTTCCTCTCTCTTCACCTCCCCCTCAAATCACTTTGCAAAGATACAACCTTTTTTGAAACTACCAAAACTTTTTGGGTGAAAAATGAAAAAAAACAACAAAGCACTTGTTAATCTCTTGATTTTTCGTACCTTTGCAAACGCAAAAAAATCGGGCCTGGGTTGGTTTTGACAGCGAGGATAATGGTTCGGTAAGCATGCAGGCTCAGGTAACACAAGCCTCAACAAGGGTTACAAAACGATAATTGGCGAAAATAACTACGCTCTTGCCGCTTAATCGAAGCATAGTAGATTAAAGCTAATCGCCGCAAAGTGTGGCGAGCGGGACATCTCTCCAAGACCCTTTCTCTGTGGTCGAGGGCAAAGAGGTGCAGCAAAACAGAGATAGTTCAAGGCAGTCTTCCGGTCTTGAATGAACATTTAGGAAGATAAGGAAGCGTCGGGACGTCTGCCTCTTTGACACTTCACGAAAATCGTCGGCAGAATAAGCATGTAGAAAGCCGGGTTGTTACTCGTTTGGACCAGAGTTCGAATCTCTGCAGGTCCACTTGGAGAACGAACTTCTCCTTTGAAAAACACTGATAATCA
>SAMEA3663235__coassemble_320_pt1 | contig 16334 bp, 9 predicted proteins | sample SAMEA3663235__metabat2_low_PE_020 | metagenome-assembled genome bin SAMEA3663235 (sample SAMEA3663235) | pig gut metagenome | biome: pig gut; feature: pig-associated habitat; material: faeces | place: China | collected 2013 | reverse complement strand
AATATGTTGGTCCGTGGAAGAAACGCCGACAATCTGAAACTCGGCAACACTCTCAATGATGACAAGTTCAAGGACTGCAAGTTCGACTACATCATCTCCAATCCACCATTCGGTATTGAATGGAAGAACGAGATGAAAGATGTGAGAGAAGAGAACAGTCTTGGTGATAAAGGTCGTTTCGGTCCAGGTCTTCCATCGTTGGGTGATAGTCAGCAACTTTTTGTATTGAACGGTGTCTCCAAGTTGAAAGACAACGGTCGTATAGCAATCATCCAGAACGGTTCCCCATTGTTCAAGGGTGATGCCGGAAGTGGTGAAAGCAATATCAGAGGTTATCTATTGGAACACGACTGGTTGGAAGCAATCATCCAGATACCCAAGTTTATGTTCTACAATACGGGTATTGCAACATATATCTGGGTGGTAAGCAAGGACAAATCCGTTGAACGAACCGGCAAGGTTCAGTTGATAGATGCATCCAAGTGCTGTATCAAACGAAGGAAAAACATCGGGTACAAGAGAAATGAGTTTGATGACATCTGCATTGGTCTGATTATGAAAGCATATAAGACTTTTGCAGATGGTTCATATACCAAGGGTGATTTGGTGGTGGAAAGCAGAGTGAAAGACAACGAGGATTTCAAGTTTCGTAAGATAACGGTGAAGTATCCTTCCGACACCCAGACCGACAAGAAACGGAAAACAGAGAAGGAAACCGAAATCATCCCGTGGAAAGAGGACGTTCAAGAGTATCTGGATAAGAACATTCTGCCGTTCCATCCACGAGCAACCATCGTCGAGAACCAGACCAAGATAGGGTATGAAATCCCATTCACGAGAGAGTTCTTCAAATATGTTCGGTTGGAATCAAGCAAGAACATCATATCTCGTCTGAAAGAGTTGGAAGAGAAAGATATTGAGTTGATGAACAAAATATTGGGGTAGGTCTATGGGAAGGAAGTGCAAGGACGGCAGAGTCCCTTGGATGGGAAGGATTCCAAGCAACTGGACATACAATATGCTTGGTAATCTGTTCGTCCCACGAAAGGATAGGGTGAGTGATAAGGATTATCCGCCACTCTCTGTCGGGAAGATGGGGGTGGTTCCTCAATTGGATACAGCAATAAAGACCATAGATGGGGACACCCGTAAGTTGGTGAAAGAGGGGGATTTTGTCATAAACAGTCGTTCAGTAAGACGTGGTTCTTGTGGAATATCCGACTGTGACGGTTCTGTATCCGTGAAAGAGTATGTCCTTATTCCCAGCAAGGATATAGATGTCAGGTATTACAACTGGATTTTCCATACCGAGCAGTTTGCAGATGAGTTCTATAAATGGGGACACGGCATAGTTGAGGACTTTTGGACTACCCAGTGGCAAGAGATGAAACGGATTACTCTTCCCGTCCCACCTCTATCAACCCAGAAGCGTATCACTGATTTTCTCGACCGAAAGTGTGCCGAGATTGACGAACTCATCACTCTGCAAGAAACTATGATTGCTGATTTGAATCGACACAAAAGGTCTGTCATTACAGAAACCGTCACCAAAGGTCTGTGTCCCGATGTGCCTATGAAAGACAGTGGTGTGAAGTGTGTCGGGAAAATCCCGTGTCATTGGGATATGGTATCAGTTTCATTTGTGTTCCATAACCTCAATTATTTGAGAGGACCGATATCGTCTGAAAAAAGGGAAAGAAACAATCCTCAATACGATTATTACGGAACATCCGGCATTATTGACAAGATTGACAATTACAATGTGGATGACAAAGTGCTGTTGATTGCAGTTGTCGGCACTAATCTAAAATTAAGGAATCTGCCTCTGATATACAAGGCAGAAGGACGGTTTTGGGTGAGTCATCAAGCACATATACTGAAACCGAAAAAGGACGATTACGATTATATGTACTATATGTTGGAGGCGTTGGACTATTCGGACTATATCACCGGTTCGGCAGAACCCGTATTGAGTCAGGAGAGATTGTCGAAAGTCAAAGTCTGTGTTCCACCTCTTGCAGAACAGAAGAGTATTGCCAACTACCTCAATAAGAAATGTAGTGAGATAGACGAGCTGATAGTTGTCAAGCAACAAAAGATTGAAGCATTGAAAGAATATAGGAAATCTGTAATCTTTGAATATGTGATTGGGAGAAGGAAGGTGTCTCGGACATAATTTTCAGAAGTAACTCCAATGAGACTCGATATAATATGCATTTATTTAGTGGTAAGTGCAATAAAATCAAGAATCTTCCGTCGTTTGAGGCATATGAATAATAATGATTTCTATACAAAAATGCTGCCCCCTATAATCCATACTTGTACTGACATACAGCTTGAAGTCGTTCCCGTACCTTTCAAGGACCTTTCCACAATGAGAGAGGGAGAACCAAGTTCGGTTATACGTCAGAGGGTGATTAAAGCTCGCAAAATTCAGCAGGAACGTTTCAAAGACTTCCCCGATATACATTGCAATGCACAGATGAATAGTCGCATGATGAAGCAATTTTGCAAAATACAACCCTCGGGAATGGAACTTCTTCGCACAATAATGGACAAATTGCAACTTTCGGCGAGAGCATACGACAGAATATTGAAAGTATCTCGCACTATTGCCGACTTGGAAGGCTGTGAACAAATCCAAGATGCACACCTTGCCGAAGCAATCACTTACAGAAGCCTGGACCGAGAGAGCTGGGGCAGATAAAAACTAAGAACAAGGCTGCAACAACTCATCGACAATCTCCCAATATTTGCGACGATTGGTCTCTATGTCGGCATATTCCGAAAGGAATTGTTGGTTGTTTAGTCTCAACTCTTCTTCATTCATTTGCAAAACTTTTTCGATGTAGTCAGCTTTGGCAATCTCTTCATCTGAAACAACAAGGCAATTTTTACCGTTGGCAATCAGCCCTTTGTAAGAAGGCAAATCGGACACTATTGTCAGACATTCGGCACTCATTGCTTCCATCAGGCTGTTCGGAAGTCCGTCGCTGCACGGAATAGAGACATAAATCTTTGATTTTGCGTAGTATTCTTTGTTCTTTTCGGGCGAAAGCCAACCTACAAAGCTGACCTTGCTTCCTATTTTCAGCTCTTTGACAAGGTTCAAAAGCTCTTCTTCTCGTCCGTTTGCTGCAACCACAAGCCTCCAAGAGACATATTCGGGTTTTGAAACAAAGTTTGCAAACGCTCTTATAATGTCATCAATCCTATAAAGCGGAGAGTGCAGACGATTGGAATAGACAATGTTCTCTTTTGTTGCAGGTTTGACAAGCTCAATACCGAGATTTGCCAATACTATGTTTGCATTTTTCGGAGCATATTGTCTCATTTGTTCAACAAGATAAGGACATACCGCATTGAAAGCGTCCGACGACTTCAAGATATACCTTAACATTGCTTTGAAAACAAATCCCCTTTTAGGCATGACAAGAACATCGCTTCCGATTGCAACAGCAAGGGTAGGGATACTTCTTTTTTTTGCAAGGGCAACAATAAATGCGGTAAGGTTAAGCTGATACAATACAATCATGTCGGGTTTCAGCTCTTTCAACAATCGTTTTGTTTTGAAGAAAGCTCCTATAATATGTTTCAAATCGAACTTTATTCCGCTTGTGATTTCAATTCGGTCAAACTTCCCTACAAACAGTTGCTTAAAACGCTTGGTAAGTATGCTGTTTTCGTTGCCTGCAATGAGCAGAGTTTTATTTTTCATGGTTTTCAGATGAGGTTTTATTTCTCTTTGAGAGCATTATACAATATTTCTATCGGGTGAAGAGCAGTTCTGGAGGAGAAATGCTTTATTTGTTCTCTGCAACTTGTTCCCGGAGCTGCAATTATGGTGTCGGCTGCTGCCTTTTCTATCGCAGGAATGAGTACAGAGTTGGCAATAGTCTTGCTCATTTCGTAATGTCTTTTCTCATAACCATAACTTCCTGCCATTCCGCAACAGCCGCTCGGGATTACTTCAACAGAGTAATTTGTGGGAATGCAGAGCATTCGCTCCATAAACTCGGTACCTGTGAGAGCCTTTTGCTGGCAATGACCATGCAACAAGATATGTTGTTTCTTGTCGGTAAAGAGTTCGGGAGTTATCACACCCAAGTCTGCTTGTTTTGCGATAAATTCGTCAAAAAGGAAAACATTTTGGGTCAAAGACGAAATATCTTCTCCCAAAAGGTCGGGATATTCGTCTCTGAAGCTGAGTGTTGTCGAAGGTTCAATTCCCACAAGAGGAGTTTGTTCGCTTATCAGCTCTTTCAATATGCCGACATTTCGTTCTGCAAGCCTTTTTGCCCTCTTTACCATTCCCTTGCTTATTGCCATTCTGCCGCTTTCCTCAATCGGAGCTTGCTTTACCTCAAATCCCAATGCCGAAAACAGCTTTATTGCAGTCTTTGCGATAGAAGTGTCTTGAAATCTTGAAAACTCATCGATAAAAAGATAAATCGTCCTGCCGTTTGCTTTTGTCGCTTGGTCAAACTGCTTTGAGAAATTGCAAGGATATATTTTCGGTATCTCTCTTTGGGGAGCAAATCCCATGAGGGCTTTCAAAGCCGAAGAGGTGAGAGCGTTTGACACAAACCAATTGTAGATTGAGGGGAACATACTGCCGACTTGCTGAAACTTTGGCAGAGAGTTTATCATCAAAACACTCAAAGGATAGCCGTGCTTGTCGTAATGGTGTTGCAAGACCTCACTTTTGAGCTTGGTTATGTCCACATTGGAAGGGCATTCCCTCTTGCAAGCCTTACACATCAAACAGTTATCCAACGCATTCTTGACAATATTTTCGCTCAAAGGGTCATCGGCACAAGAAAAAGAGAGCATCTCCCTGATTATGTTGGCTCTTGCCCTCGGAGTATCAAGTTCCGAACCTGTGGCTTTGAAAGTCGGACACATCAACCCTCCTATCGTTTGGCTCTTACGGCAATCGGCAGCTCCGTTGCAACGCTCTGCTGCACACTGCAAGCCCTTCTCCTTTTCAAAAGAGTAATATGTCTTTATTTCGGGAGCATTTGCACCTTGGTAACGCAGGCTTTCGTTCATTGAAGGCGTATTGACAATCTTGCCCGAGTTGAAAACATTGTCTTTATCCCAAACCTTTTTTGTTTGACACATCAAACGGTAAATCTCTTCTCCGTACATGAGAGGAATCCATTCCCCTCTCAGTCTTCCGTCTCCGTGTTCACCGCTCAGAGAGCCTCTGTATCTCTTTACAAGAAGAGCAATTTCTCGGCTGATTTGTCGAAAGAGTTGCACATCTTCCTCTTTTTTTAAGTTGAGAACAGGTCTCAGATGAAGCTCTCCCGTTGCAATGTGAGCATGATAGACACATTTTAGATTGTGTTTCTCCAAAATCTTCTCGAAATCCCTCATGTAATTTGGCAACTTCTCCACTCCCACGGCAGTGTCTTCAATCACCGAAACAGGTTTGTCGTTTCCGGGAATGTTTGTCAAAAGTCCCAAGCCTGCCTTACGCAAAGCCCACACCCTTGCAACCTTGTGACCTTCCACAATGCTGTATGCGTATGCTTTTTTCTCTCTTTCAAAGTCTGCCTTGCATTCTTGCACCTTTTTGAGCAGCACTTCACGACAGTTGTCTGCAAATTCGACAATCAACACCGCCTTAGGACTGCCCTGAATGAAGAAAGTGTTTTGCTTTTGAGCAGGATTGCGATATGCAGCCTCCACAATATGGTCGTCCATAAGCTCAACAGCCATAGGATTGTGCCTCAAAGCAGTGAGGTTTCCCTCAAAACTATCATACAAGTCGGCAAAATGAACACACAACACCGCTTTCTCTTTCGGAGGAAGAGGCAAAAGGTTGAGTTTTAGCTCGGTTGCAAAAGCCAATGTGCCTTCACTTCCGCAAAAGAGCTTGGCAAGATTGGGAGCATCGCCCTCATAGAGAGAATCCAAAGCATAACCATTGTTTCGTCTCGGCACACACTTTTCGGGAAACGCCTGCTCAATTCTCTCTTTCAAACCCATGTCGGAGCGAATGTCTGACACAAAGCGATAAATCTCCCCTTCAAGCCCTTCGATATGAGTTTTTGCCTCAAACTCCTCTTTGCTCAGTTGCTTCAACACCGTCTGTTCTCCGTTTGAAAGCAAAACACGTGCTTCCAAAATATGCTCCCTCACCGAACCATAGACCAGAGAATGCAATCCGCAGGAGTTATTTCCCGCCATTCCTCCCACACAACAACGATTGGCAGTTGACGTTTCGGGAGCAAAAAACAATCCGAAAGGTTTGAGATAGTTGTTTAGCTCCTCCAATACCACACCCGGCTGAACCCTCACCCATCTTTCTTTGCTGTTCAGCTCCAAAATTTTGTTCATTCGCCTACTCACATCGACAACAATCCCTTTTCCCACAACCTGACCGGCAAGCGAAGTGCCGGCAGCCCGAGGGATAAGAAAGGTTTGGTGCTTTCTGCAAAAGTCAAGCAGAATTTTTATGTCGTTTTCGCAATCCTCACAAGGGAAAAACACAGCCAAGGGTCGCTCTCTGTAAGCCGACGCATCGGTAGAGTACAAAACCAACGTAAGAGCATCAAAGCTCAACTCGCCTGCAAGCCTTTCTTGCAGCCTTTTCAATTCATCTGTTATAGAAACATCGTGTTGCATAACCATTTGCAAAGGTAACAAGAAAAGCCAAACCGACAATCAAAATCCAATCTCCGATTTATTCCGACAAAACGCCTTTTTACACAACTCTCGGGCTGAAAGTCCAAAATAGATTAGCTCGGGGCAGAGCGAAAGCGTCGCCCCGAGTGAATGATACCTTATAATATTCGCCCAGAAAGGGTAAAAGCGTTAAATAATTGCTGTTTTCAGAAAAACAAAGCGGCGTTTTGATTTGATGAAAACGCCGCTTTCAATATTCTCTCTTTCAATTCCTTTTGTCGAATGTTCGACTTGCCGTTATTGAACAACAAACTTTTTGTTCAGTTTGCCTTTTTCGGTGGTTATTGTTATGAAATACGTTCCCGAGGCGTAGTTTGCAAGAGGCAGTTGCAGCGTTTTGGAGTTTACTTTTCGCTCTTCGACCAAGCGGTTTAGCACATCAAAAACTGCAATACTCTCAATATCATAATCGCAAGCGACATTCAACACTTCATTTGCAGGATTTGGATAAATCCTCACCGCCTTTTCCAAAAGCTCAACCGACAAAACACCGCTCGAAGTCGAATTTTCCAAAACCCTTATAGGGCAAATGCCAATCGGAGAAAGAACTATGGTATCGGAATCACTAACTCTTGGATATGAACATGAGTAAGCATATAAATCCTCTATCTCATCGGGAAATTGATTAGCAACTATATCGTTATAGTCTCTCCATTCCCTGTCTCCCTCTGCCATAAAGAAAGGTCTGTATTTTGGAGCATAGCCGGTAGGCACGCAAGTTTGTATAACATTTAAACTATATTCTCTGACATTAACTGTTTTTATTACAGTACGTTCGGTATTTCTGCAAGAATGATACTCGAAGAAGACATAATACGGAGCATTTAGCAGTATAGTGTCATCAAACATAACTTCTATGTAAAGGTGAGCAACAGAATCAGGATAATTATAAACAGTGTAATTACCATCTTCTCTGCCTCCGGAAATAAAAGTCTTTGAATAGATTGTAGAATATAGTTCAGAATCCATTATACCAACGGTGAGTGTATCGGCAGAACGTCCGAAAGCTGCCGGCATAGAGTTAGATGCAAATGATACTCCGCATAACTTAACGCTATCTGTAACATCATATCTTTGTGCAATTTTCCATAATTTTCGATTTCCTTCATCCATAGGAACAAACGCTATAGGAGTAATAACAACATTATCAAATGTCATTTCGGGGTCATATTCGGAGTTTATCAACTGAGGATAAATATATTGATTTGAATGCTCTGATGTTACCCATGCTGTATCTATCTGAGACTTTGCTGAATTTGTTGCAATCAAAAGACAAACTGCAATCAAAACGTTTCTAAAAATCATATTTTTCATATCTTATTCTGTTTTTGTTCAAAAATCACTTTGTTGTTTCCTCGTTTGAGCTTATTTTACCGATGTTCGCAACAAGGAAACCAAGGCGAACATCATCGCCTTTCAAAGTTATTCTTACAGAGGAAAAAGATATAATTTGTTTTCATGGTAAAAAAATAAAATTCTCGCAGCAAAGTTACAAATGTTTTTCGATTTTGCAATACAAATTCGGTGTCTTTTGTTCGATTAAGTGGGAAATTTGTCGGATAAAACGCCAAACAGAGGTTTTCAAATTTAGTTTGGAGGGACGCTTTTGCCCCTTCTATATAGCATTGCTTTGAAAAATAGGACGTACTATGACGTCATAGGAATACCTATCTTTGTTTGGTTGAAATTGAATGGCAAAAGTGTTCATTTTTTTCTTCGATTTGTACACTCTTTCCTGCACTCCCTGCGGTTGATAACAGGATTATCAAAATTTTTTCTTGTTGATAATCGGATTATCACAATATGATAATCTGATTATCATGGGAAGATAATACTATTATCACGCGATGATAATCCGATTATCAATCAGATTTTTTTTGATAATCCTGTGTTTGGCAAAATAAATCGCCGTTTTGTTCTCTCAAAAGGGCGTTTCACAAAAATGAAACGGCGTTTCGCAGCGAGCGAAACGCCGTTTTGAAAATGTCAAGTCGGCGATTTGTCAGAAGTTTATCAGGTATGGCATTCTTGCCTGTACGCCTTGCATTTGGCAAATCGACTTCAACTCCAAGAAAAAGCTGTATGGTTTGCCCAATTCTTTGGCAAAGGTTTTCATTTCGTTTTCTCCCGAGAGGGTTTCCAAGAGTTGGGTGGCTATGTCTTTGGTTTTGGGATATGCAATCAAGCCGTAGTCGCTTATTCCTGCCTGGCGGGCTGCTATTTCGATTGCTTGTTTCAGTCCTCCGTGTTCATCGACAAGTCCGAGTGCCTTTGCTTGCGAGCCTGCCCACACTCTTCCGCGTGCAATCGAGTCTATGTAGGCTTTGTCTTTGTTTCTGCCTTCGGAAACTCTTGTTATGAAGTTGTCATAGAAGTTTTCGACATTGCGTTGCATCATCATTTTGAACTCCGGTGAGGGTTTGGTGGTTACGCTCATTGCAACAGAATTGGAATGTGTCTTTACGGTGTCGAAAGTTATGCCGAGATTGTTTTTCAAACTGCGTGCAAAGTTGGGCATCACTCCGAATACTCCTATGGAGCCTGTGATTGTCAGCGGAAGTGCAACAATTTTGGTTGCGTTTGAACTCATTTCGTATCCTGCCGAGGCTGCCACATCGCCCATAGAGACAATTACGGGTTTTATCTTCTTGGTTTTGATTACTTCGTTGGTGATAAGTTCGGAGGCAATGGCATCTCCTCCGGGTGAGTTCACTCTCAAAACCACTGCTTTGACGCTTTTGTTCTTTGCTGCTTGCTGTAGTGCTTTCACAATGGTCTCGCTGCCTATCGAAAGTTCGCTTCCCTTGCCCTGATTGACATCTCCGTAGGCGTAAACGATTGCTATGTTGTCTTTTTTGTGGTTAAAAATGTCGGTTACGCTCTTTCGATATTTGGAGTATTTGACAAAGTTCGCTTTTGTGCCTTCTTTTAGTTTGTTTTGGGCAACTATTTCTTTTGAAATGTCGTCCATGAGGTTGGTTTTGAAAGAAAGTTTATCGACGAGCTTGTTTTTCAGAGCGTCTTGCGGCAGACAGCCCTGCAAATCGGAGACTTGTCTTTCAAACTCTTCTTTTGTGAGCTTGCGGTCTTTGACAATGTTGGCAGAAACTCCTTCCCATATTGCCGACATATAGGTTTTGATTTGTTCTCTGTTTTCTTGGGACATCGAATTGGTGATATATTTCTCGCCTGCACTCTTGTAGGAGTTGTTTTTGGGTCTTATCAATTCCACATCGACATCAAACTTATCCAAAAGGTCCTTGTAGTACATCACCTCCGCTCCAAGACCTGTCAGTGTAATCATTCCTGCCGGATTAAGCACAATTTGGTCTGCAACCGAGGCAAGATAGTATGAGGATTGTGTCATCATGTCGCCGTAAGCATAGATTTTCTTGCCCGAAGTCTTAAAATCTGCCAAGCATTGACGCATTTCTTCAACCGTTGCCCAACCACCGGTTTGCAAAACAGCCAAATCGAGCATTATTGCCTTGATTTTGCTGTCGGTTTTGGCTCTTTGAATGACGTAAATGAACTCCGTAAGCCCTATGTTTCCCACACTTTCGCCTCCGATTGCTCCTGCAAGAGAGGAAATGTCGCTTACTTCTCTGTCATATATGGGTTTGTCAAGGCTTATCAGCAAAACAGAGTTGTCTTTTATCTCGGGAACGCTTTCCTTTGTGGTCATCATTGAGCCGAGAATGCCGGACAATACAAGGAAAACGAAGATTGTACAAAACAAGACGCCGAGAAACGACGCCAAAGTGAACTTAAAAAACTGTTTCATCGCTTTTGTGTTTTTACAAGATTAAAAAATAAGGAGGAAACACCTCTAAACAAATGTGGTATTTCCCCCTCTGCTTTGCATAAAATAAGAATTAGAATATGCTGTTTATCAATTCGTCGTCTGCAATGTTTGGCATTGTTACTTTGAGTTTTGGTTCTGCCTGCATTGCTCGGCGAATTGCAAACATAGCACCTTCATTTCTTGCCCAAGAACGTCTGCTTATTCCGTTGTTTACGTCCCAGAACAACATATTTCTTAGTCTTCTGTCGGCATCGTCGCTTCCGTCAATCACCATTCCGAAACCTCCGTTGATAACTTCGCCCCAGCCTACGCCGCCTCCGTTGTGTATCGACACCCATGTAGCACCTCTGAAGCTGTCTCCTATACAATTTTGTACTGCCATGTCGGCTGTGAAGGAGCTTCCGTCGTAAATGTTCGAGGTTTCTCTGAAAGGAGAGTCTGTTCCCGAAACATCATGGTGGTCTCTTCCCAATACTATTGGTGCAGATATGCGTCCGTCTTTGATTGCACGGTTAAATTCGGCAGCAATTTTTGTTCTTCCCTCAGCATCTGCATACAATATTCTTGCCTGAGAGCCTACCACAAGATGATTTTCCTTTGCTCCCTTTATCCAAGTGATATTGTCGTGCATTTGTTGTTGGATTTCTTTTGGCGAATGGCTTGCAATCTCTTCCAAAACCTGCATTGCGATATGGTCTGAGGTGTCCAAATCTTCGGGTTTACCCGATGTGCAAACCCAACGGAAAGGTCCGAAACCATAATCGAAGCACATAGGTCCCATGATGTCTTGAACGTAAGACGGATAGCGGAATGTACCATCTTCTTTCATAATGTCGGCTCCTGCTCTTGAAGACTCCAACAAGAAAGCATTGCCATAATCGAAGAAGTACATACCTTTTTCGGTTAGTTTATTGATAGCTGCAACCTGTCTTCTGAGAGATTCTTGAACTTTTTGCTTGAATAGTTCCGGTTGTTCTGCCATCATTTTTTGTGATTCTTCGAAAGTCAAACCTGCAGGGTAATATCCGCCTGCCCAAGGGTTGTGAAGCGAAGTCTGGTCTGAACCCAAATCGACGTGAATGTCGTGTTCTACCATATATTCCCACAAATCGACAACGTTTCCTTGGTAAGCAAATGAAACCACTTCTTTGTTTGCTCTTGCTTGTTGAACTCTGCTCATGAGGCGGTCAAGATCTGAGTAAACCTCATCAACCCAGCCTTGAGAGTGTCGCTTGTTTGTTGCAGCGGGATTGATTTCTGCCGTAATGGAAACAACTCCTGCTATGTTACCTGCTTTTGGTTGAGCGCCACTCATGCCTCCCAAACCGGCAGTAACAAATAATTTGCCTCCAAGTCCCTCTCCGTGAGAGATTTTTCTGCCTGCGTTCAAAACGGTTATTGTTGTTCCGTGAACAATTCCCTGAGGACCGATATACATATAGCTTCCTGCTGTCATTTGTCCGTATTGGCTTACTCCCAATGCGTTAAATCTTTCCCAATCATCAGGTTTTGAATAATTAGGTATTACCATTCCGTTGGTAACAACAACTCTCGGAGCGTCCTTGTGAGAAGGGAACAATCCCATAGGGTGTCCCGAATACATGGCAAGAGTTTGCTCTTCAGTCATTTCTGACAAATACTTCATGGCAAGACGATATTGAGCCCAGTTTTGAAAAACTGCTCCGTTGCCACCGTAAGTTATCAACTCATGAGGGTGTTGTGCAACCGCAGGGTCAAGATTGTTTTGAATCATAAGCATGATTGCCGCTGCTTGCTTGCACTTTGCAGGATATTCTTCTATCGGACGAGCATACATTTTGTAAGAAGGGCGGAAACGATACATATATATACGTCCGTACTTCTCCAATTCTTCTGCAAATTCCTTTGCCAAAATAGGGTGAAACTTCTTATCGAAATATCTCAATGCGTTTTTGAGTGCCAATTTCTTTTGTTCCTTGGTAAGAATGTCCTTACGCTTTGGAGCATGGCTCACACTCAAATCATATTCTTGCAATTCGGGCAAGTAATCGGGAATACCTTCAACAACTGCTTCTCTAAATTCCATAATATATTCTGTTTTTGTGATTATAACTCTGCTATTGAAAGTGCAAAATTAAGCAAAAAACCGAAAATAAGGGCAAATTGTTTCGGACTGTCTTAGTTTGAGAACACTCGATTGAGCATTGCGGCAATTTTGTTCCTCAAGTCGGTGAGGCGTTTGTTCTCACTCAAAAGCTCAAACGCTTTGTCGGGGTCTGTTGTCTTCGATATTTTTTCGTTAATCTTCTTTATGTAGCTGTTAATCTTACTCAGCTTGAAACTAAGCAGGCTTTGAAAGATAAGTTTATCCCTTATGTCTTGGTCTTCGGGCTTGGGAACAGACACATTCTTCTCTGTCCAAAGCGGACTTATCGTTTTGCCATCGACAAGTATGCCGGCAGCCAACTGTCTTATCCCATCATCTTGGTCATATATAAATTCTTTTGCCGAGGGTATCGTTTGATTCTCGTAAATGCTCTTTTTGTACTTGGCAAAGACCTTGGCAAACAATTCATCGTTGAAATCTACATCATCGTTTGCAATGTCGCATACAACAAACATTGCAACGGGAATTGATTTTTTCTCCAAAACGCCGCTTTCGTCGTACACATCTTGATTTGTCTCTTCTTCTCCGTATTTCAAAAGTATGCTTATTATCCCTTTTTCCTGCTCATAGTCGGGATTTTCGACCAATTTGTCCTTTTGTTGCGAAAAAGCAAGGCTGCTATGTTCTGTTATCGGAACATCTGTTTGCGAGAAGCTCTCCTCTTTTGCTTGTTGTTTGGCTTTGTTTACGGCATTTTTGCGAAGTTGGTCTTTGAGTGCCTTTGCCAAAGTGGCTTCATCGACTTGCAAAACCGAACTGCATTGCTGAATATATGTGCTTCGCTCAAGCATATCCGGCACAAGCGAAATCGTATGCACTATATCCTTAATCAGTTCTGCTCTTCTGACAGGGTCTCCTTCGGCTTGTTGCAACAAAAGATTGGTTTTGTAGAGAATGAAGTTTTGAGAATTGTTCTCCAAAAACGCCTTAAACTCGTCTCGGGTGTGTTTTCTTGCAAACGAATCGGGATCATCACCATCGGGAAAAAGAACCGTTCGCACGTTAAGCCCCTGTTCCAAAAACAAATTGACAGCTTTGAAAGTCGCTTTGATACCTGCATTGTCGCCATCGTACAAAACGGTTACGTTTCTCGTATATCGTTTTATCAAAGCAATCTGAGGTTCTGTCAAGGCAGTTCCCGACGTTGCCACAACATTACAAACTCCGCACTGATTCATCATTATGGCGTCCATGTTGCCCTCTACCAAATAGCACAAGTCTTCTTTTGCTATGCTTTCCTTTGCAAGGTGAAGTCCGAAGAGGACTCTGCTCTTTGAATAGATGAGACTTTCGGGCGAATTGACATACTTTGCCTTGCTCTTGTCCGAAGAAAGTATTCTTGCAGAAAATCCCAACACTCTTCCTCCGACATTGTAAATCGGAAAGGTAACACGAGCCTTAAATCTGTCATAATATGACTTTTTCTCTTCGTTTCTGACAACTACGCCCGCATTTGCAAGTTCTTCCATGGTAAATCCTTCTCGAAGAGCGGCATCACAAAAATCTGTCCAACTATTTTTGCAATATCCCAAACCCCAACGCTTGATTGTCTCTTTGGTTATGCACCTTTCTTCAAAGTAAGAAAGCCCCACACTCACACCTTCGGGGTCGTTAAACAAAATATCTTGAAAGTATCTTTGGGCAAACTCGTTGGCATGAAACAAACGATCTCTTTCGGAACGCTCCTGCTTTTCTTCTTCCGACAACTCGGTTTCCTCAATCTTGATGTGATAAAAGTCTGCCAGCCATTTGAGAGATTCGTAATAGGTGTAGTGTTGATGCTTCATCAAAAAACTAATCGCACTTCCTCCTTCGCCACAACCAAAGCACTTAAATATTCCCTTGACCGGATTGACATTGAAAGAAGGTGTCTTTTCGTCATGAAAAGGACACAAGCCGATGTAATTCACTCCCCTTTTCTTCAAAGGAACAAACGCCCCTATGACATCTTCTATCTTTATGGCGTCCATTATCTTGGTGACATCTTCTCGTTTAATCATCTTTCGGCTTTTGTTTGGGCAAAGGTAGTCAAAAAAGACGGAAAAGCGACCATTTTTACGGCGTAATTTCCTACTTTGTCGTACCTTTGCAAGCCTCAGGGTTGTTTTTGTAACTTGAAAACAGCCGATTGAGACAAAACCAAACCCATATACAAACCGAGAATATCAAACAAATTGAGAATATGAAAGACTTTATAGAAGAGTTGCGGTGGCGAAGAATGATTTATGATGTGATGCCCGGAACTGACGAACAACTGAAAAGCGGAATGACAACAGCCTATTTGGGAATAGACCCCACGGCAGACAGCCTCCACATAGGACATTTGGTAGGTGTTATGATGCTTACACACCTTCAAAGGTGCGGTCATCGTCCGATTGTGGTAATCGGAGGAGCCACAGGCATGATTGGAGACCCCTCATTCAAAAGTCAGGAGAGAAAACTCTTGAGCATAGAACAAATAAGACACAATCAGGAATGTATCAAGGCTCAACTGTCAAAGTTTTTGGACTTTTCTTCCGACAAGAGCAACTCTGCATTGATGCTCAACAACTACGATTGGAATCACTCGTGGAGTTTTCTCGATTTTATCAGAGATGTGGGCAAACACATCACGGTTAATTATATGATGAGCAAAGACTGCGTCAAGAAAAGAATAGAAAGCGGACTGTCTTTCACCGAGTTCTCTTACCAACTCTTGCAGGCATACGACTTTAAGTACCTTTTTGACAACTATGACTGCCGTTTGCAAATGGGAGGCAGCGACCAATGGGGAAATATCACCTGCGGAACAGAGCTTATACGCAAAACAACCGGCAAAGAAGCCTTTGCACTCACTTGTCCTCTGATAACCAAAGCCGACGGCAAGAAGTTCGGAAAGACAGAAAAAGGAAACGTATGGTTAGACGCCGAAAAAACATCGCCATACGCCTTCTATCAATTCTGGCTCAACACTTCGGACGAAGATGCCAAGAAGTTTATCCGCATATTCACCCTTATGAACAAAGAAGAGATTGAAGCCATAGAAGCCGAACACGACAAAGCTCCCGAAACAAGGTTGTTGCAAAAGACACTCGCAAAAGACATAACAATCAGAGTTCACTCCCAAGAGAGTTTTGAAGCCGCCATTGCAGCCTCAGAAATGCTTTTCGGCAAGGGAACTCGCGAAAGCCTCTCACGTTTGGACACAAACACTTTCCTATCCGTCTTTGAAGGAGTACCGATGTTCGAGTTGAGCAAAAGCGAGATAGAAAACGGCATCGACATCATCGAACTGCTTGCCGTAAAGACTCAAATCCTTGCCTCAAAAGGCGAAGCAAGACGCAGTTTGAAAGAAAACTCCATATCGATCAACAAAGAAAAAGTCAAAGAAGGCTTTGTGGTCGGAAGCGACAGCCTTTTGAACGAACAATACATCTTGGTTCAAAAAGGAAAGAAGAACTACTTTGTGATACACGTTCAGTAAAACAAACACGCAAACCCTTTTCGCAAGAGGATAATTATTTTGGCAATAAAGCAAAGCGGCGTTTTGATTTGATGAAAACGCCGCTTTTAATATTCTCTTATTCAATTCATTTGTCGAATGTTCGACTTGGCTTTATTGAACAACGAACTTTTTGTTCAGCTTGCCTTTCGGAGTGGTGATTGTTATGAAATACGTTCCTTGAGCGTAGTTTGCAAGAGGTAGTT
>SAMEA3663235__coassemble_278_pt1 | contig 17342 bp, 14 predicted proteins | sample SAMEA3663235__metabat2_low_PE_020 | metagenome-assembled genome bin SAMEA3663235 (sample SAMEA3663235) | pig gut metagenome | biome: pig gut; feature: pig-associated habitat; material: faeces | place: China | collected 2013 | reverse complement strand
GAGAATTCACCGGGACGTTTGGCTCTGGATATTGGGAGTGATTTTACAGAGGCTTCCAGATCCGGAGACGGTAAAAAAGATTTGGAGAAGAAAAAGAAAGAATTGGACAAAAAACAAAAGCAAGAACAAAAAGAAAAACAAAAAGCCGAGCAAAGACGCAAAAAAGCCATGAAGGCAAAGAAAGATGATAGTGAGTTGAAAGAGCTTTTGGAGCAGAACAACCAACAAAACAAATAATTATTTTTCTTTTTTTTGATTTTGGGGCAGATAGACGATGAAACGATTTGCAATTTTGTCCTTTCTGATTGTTTTTGTGTATGTTTTGCCCGCTAAGTCTCAATTTTGTTTCTCTGATTGTGAGACTTGTTTTGCCGATACAGCAATCCAAAGCCATAGTTTGCTTTTTCACATTGGTGACAAATCCTTTTTTGTAGATAATGAGTACAAAGGAGAGAAGACTTACGGCTATTCTCTTCCCGGATTTAGGCTTACGCCCTCATTGTTCTATGCTTTGAACGAGAAAATATCGCTTGAAGCCGGCGTCAGTATGCTACGTTACCATGGTGCAAACCGCTATCCTTGCGTCATCTACTCGTATTTTCCTGCATGGCAGGCATATCAGTTCCTTTCGGGCGTTCATTTGATACCTTATTTCAGAGTTTCGTGGAATATTTCTCCCGCAATACAGCTCTCGTTTGGCAACATAGATAACCAAAACTCGCACCTGTTGCCCGAACCGCTCTACAACGTCGAGCATACCTTCTCTTCAGACCCCGAAGCAGGCGTGCAATTTCGATTAAACAAGCCACACCAATATTTAGATGCATGGCTGAATTGGCAGAGCTTTGTATTTGCCAATGACATTCACCAAGAGACTTTCACACTCGGAGTAAATTGGCAGACAAAACTCGACATCGTCAAAGAAAAACTTCGATTGCTTGTTCCCCTCAGCCTTATTGTCCAGCACCTTGGAGGAGAAAATCTTAGCGGAGACTTTTCTGTCTGTACATGGTCAAACATTGCTGCAGGAATGCGGTTAGATTACAAACACAATCGTTTAATCAGTTCAATCGGAGCAGACTATCTGTATTACAATCAGGCGGGAGAATCGGACATCATGCCTTTTGAGAATGGTTGGGCGCTGTATCCCTACATAGAGTTGGCATATCAAAAGCTCAAAGTCAAGTTTGCATACTATGACAGCGAAGATTTTGTGAGCCTTTTGGGCAGTCCTCACTTTTGTAACTTCTCTACAAATACCCCTGACTTGGTTTTTGACCGCTCAAACCAATTTTACGTTCGAGCAACGTATAGTTACGACATTTACAACGGCTGTTCATTCGATGCCTACTTCCAACTGTTCAGACAAAACCACCTTACGGGCGACCGACCCGGCTTCGACAAGGTGATAAGGGACGGATTTACCTCATTTTCTTTCGGAATTATCCTCAATATAGACCACTCTATTTTACTGAAACACTTTTAGAAACAAGCCCTTCACCAACACCTTAAAATAAAACGCCGTTTTATTTCGCCAAAACGCCGTTTCAGCAAAATAAAACGGCGTTTTGATTGAACCAAAACGGCGTTTTATTTTGTGTAAATCAATCCTTTTTGCGAACAGCTCTTTTTTTCTTCTGAACAGAGAAGCCGAAAAAGCCCAATCGTTTGCCCAAAGAATAGTATTTTCCGTGCGAATAGGCAAGCAAACCTGCTTTTTCGAGGTCGAAAAGACCACTTTGTTCATCTATGTACTCGTTATCGGCAAGTACACCGACCACTTTTGCCATGAACATATCGTGAGAGCCGAGTTCTCTGACCTCCACAACTTCGCATTCGACACATAGCGGACTTTCTTCGATATAAGGAGCCTTTACATCGGGAGCTTGAATAGGTGTAAGACCCGTTTGCTCAAATTTGTTGAAGTCTCTACCCGAGCGAACGCCGCACCAATCGGTTGCACGGCACATCTGTTCGGTTGTAATGTTGATTACAAAATGTCTTGTTCTTGAAATAATGGAGTGGGAGAGGCGTGTCTTTCTAAGGGAAACGTAACACATTGGCGGCTCTGTGCAGAGCGTTCCCGTCCAAGCGACGGTTGTTGCATTATATTCCTCCTTTGTTTCGCCGCAAGATACAATTACCGCCGGCAAAGGGTAAATCATAGTCCCCGGTTTGAACTTTACTTTACTCATGACAATGTGTGTGTTGATTGCTTTTTTCTATAATTTTATCCAAAATGTGTCTTACATCGACAGCGTAAAGATTAAAATCATCTATATTGCTGTTTTTAATCCATAGTTGCCCTTCTTTTTGTTTGTTTCCCCTGTGTTGTCCCTTTGAAAAGTACTTGTTTGAACGTACCTCTTCGTTTGACAACACCCAATATTTGATACAATCTTTCCAAACGCCAATCCACACAAATACATCGCAGCAATCGGGTTTTAATTGTTGAAAATTCATGTCGAAAGAGGCATTGTCTTCAATCGACAAAGCCTTTTCTATCAATCGTCCTCCGCTTTGTCTTCTTACTGCACGCGAAGCCTTGACTTCAATTTTGATGTTGTTGTACCAAAAGTCGTATTCGCCGGTGTAGTTAGGGTCGGTTGTCTTGTCTGGTCGCTGCAATTCCGGAACGATTTCGTTCAAATGTCTTTGCGCCCACGTCTCTCCAAATGTTCGGGGAGCAGTTATTTCAAACAGATATAAGTACTTATTTCGGTTGATATAAGAAGAGCGAATGCTTAAATACTCGTTTATATCGATTATCTGTCCGGATATGAGGTGTGAAATAATGTATTCAAATTTATTGAAGGGATATACGGAATACAACTCTTCCAAAGTCTCATCGGAAAGCTGTTCTTTAAGTTCCCGACAGCCTGTTTTGATTTTCCTTTTGAGGATTTTGTCCAATTTATCCATAAATGTGTGCTTTTATGTACTCTTGTTCGGTTTGTGAAATATCGAATTGTTTGAAAATAAAGTCATTCAATTTGTCTGTATCTGCATTTTGATACATTATTTCATCAACAATATTTTGCAATAACAAGTCTTGCTCACTTGAAATCTCGGGAAACACAAGTAATGAGAGGTTTCCTTTGAGTACTTTCAAATCGTTAAATTTCAAATCATAGATAAATTGGTATAAATCAGAGTTTAAAAATGCCATAACGCTCTTTATGGACATTCCTTTGATGTTTGGAATTAAAATATTCGCACTATTGAGAACCAATGAAGCTTTGTCATCGTAGGCGAAAACAAGTTTCTTTGATATGAATTTGTATATCAATTTTTCTTTTGTCGAGTATATCTCATCTTTTGCACATTGTTGAAATTGCGAGCGGTCGTAAACAATGTAGTTTGTCGGCTCTTTGATGCGAAATTTCTCTATATCAGTTCCCTTGAATATGGGTCTGCTTCTGTCAATTTTTTGTTTCAGTACTTTTTCTTTGTTATTACCCGTAACAATTCCCAAAGCCCAAATACTCTCTGAAAGATTGAAAACACCCACTCTTTCTACTTTCGAGATTATTTGCTGTTCTGTTTCATTGGTCAGGGGAAAAATAAAATCGGGTTGCAGAAGGACTTTGTCGGTCGTTACTCTGTGTTGTTTATCTCCTTGCTTTACTATGTAGTTGAGGGTATTTGTCTGTTGGTTTTCAGTTTTTGAAAGCTCAATGCTTGCAATGTCTGTAAATACTCCGCAAAATCGTTCGGTGTAAAAGTTAATCTGATTTATGTTCAGTTGGTTTATGATATATTTTCTGATGTCTGAATGTACCCTTATTTTAAGAAGAGATGTGGGAATGAGAAAGTGTAACAATCCTTTTTCGTTCAGCATTTTGCTTGCTTTCTCTAAGAATAATGATGCCCTCTCTTTTGATTTTATTACAAGAGATTTGTAGCTGCAAGACTTGTTTCCCCAAGGCGGATTGGTAAATATGTAGTCAAATTTCAAATTCTGTATCCGTGTTATCTGTTCATCGGTTGCAAAAAATCTAAACAAAAAACGTTCGGAGTGAAGTCTGTGCCTTTGTATTTGCAGATTAGATTTGTTCTTGCAATCATTACAGCTATCGGATCGATGTCTGTTCCGTATATATTCTGAGGATTGTTTGTGTCAATGTTGCAGAGGAACATACCACTGCCGCAACAAGGGTCGAGAAACAGCTCATCATCTTTCATGTGTAAGCCTTTTGTTATTTGAAGCACAAGTTTAGGTGTGGTGTAATACACTCCTTGCAAATTTCTGCTGCCTTCTGACAGCATACTTTGGTAAATGTTTCCGATAAAGTCATCTTCGGTGTCGCTGTCATAAGATGGCAAATTGTCTATCCGTCTGAATGTTTTGTTGAGAAGAAGTTCTTGTGCATTATTCTGCTGCAAAACTCCGGCATTTTCAAGTTTTCTTACACACAAAGTAAATATTATGTCGCCAAGAGGTAGAGCAAGTTCTGTCAGAGCTTCGATATATCTTTTGAAGTCTTTGTTTGAACATTGTTTTATCGTCAATACCTTTTTTTCTGAGCAGGTCTTGTTTGCACGGGAGCGGAGTTTATAGTCCGTTTTTGCATTCAGACGTTCCCAATTTAGCAAGGTAGCTTCGGAAACAATGCTTCTTCTGTCAATGATTGCGTCATTCATTTTTTGAAATCTTCTGCTGATATGGTTATTTCTTTGGGAATGAATTTTGAGACGTCTCTTCCGAATGACAAAATTTCTCTTACGAGTGAGGAAGAGATTGCTGCATCATCGGGTTTGGTCATAAGAAATACTGTTTCTATATCTTCTGCCAATTCTTGGTTGATTCGAGCTATGTTTCTCTCATATTGAAAATCCGAAGAGTTTCTTAGTCCTCTCAAAATGTACTTTGCTCCGACTTGTTGGCAGAAATCGACGGTCAAACTGTCAAATGTGACAACTTCAACCTTGTCGTATTTTGCAAAAGTCTGCTTTATCCATTCTATTCTCTTGTCCAAAGAAAATACGGAGTGCTTTGCCGTATTGCAACCGACGGCTACAATTACTTTGTCGAACATCGGCAATGCTCTTTCGACAATGCTTTGATGTCCTTTGGTGATAGGGTCAAAACTTCCGGGGAATAGTGCTGTTTGTTTCTTCATGTGTCAGTATGATGTTCTGTTAATATTTCGGTCTAACTCCTTGCTGCTACGTTCGTTCAGCATATAGATGAAGCGAAAGCTCAAATAGTTGTTTTTGAAATCTCTGCTCCACGATTTGTATTCTTGTGTGCCTGCAGGGTATCCGTTGTAAAACCATACGTCTTCCCTTATCGGAATGAGCGAGTATTGGTATCGGAAACTAAATTTGAGCTTTTCCCAAATTTTGAAGCGGATTTCGGCAACTATGTCTATGTCATTTTTTAAGAAAGCGGGGGTCGGAGGATAGTCAAACGGACGTTCAAAACCACTGATTACCTCTTCGGGCAGTCCCCAGTCTTCTTTTATTTTGATAAGTCTGCCATATTGCAAGCCGAGACCAAAAGTCCAGCCGCCTTTTGTGTCTATGAAGTGAAGCATAAGGGGAATGTCAATATAAGAAAGGGTTGTCTTATAGGCAAAAGGGTCGAGTGTTTCTCTTGCTCCTCGTTGCGAGAAAAGGATTTCCAAACTTGCCTGCCAGCCTTGGTAAGGGCGTTTCATGTCAAAGGGAACCATGAGACCCAAACCTGCCTGTGGTGCAACTTTCTTGTACCCATAGACTTCGTCTCCGTCAATTTGCGCAAGGTTGAAGCCGAGTACGGTGTAGGCTTTGAAGATTTGTGCATGCGTTTGGAGCGAAAGTGCAGACAATACGATAATGCCTGTCAGTATGTTGATGATTTTCTTTTTTGTCATATCGGTTTGTCGAGTTATTGTTTCATTTTTGATTTGATACTCTTTGTTTTCTCATTTGTTTCGGGCAACATGGAAAGTGAAATCCTCTTTTTTAGGTAATCCACTTCGCTTACTCTTACTTTGATACGCTGACCGATTTGCAATACATCGTTCACATCGGAAACGAAATCTTCGCTTATGTTGCTTATGTGCAACAATCCGTCGGTGTGTACGCCCAAATCAATAAACGCTCCGAAAGCTGTTATATTGCTTACCCTGCCATAGAGCCACTGATTGACGTAAAGCTGTTCTATGGTGTCGATTGAGTTGTCGTATTCCTGCTCCGAGAACATTGTCCGGCTTTCTCTGCCGGGGTTTGCGAGTTCTTGCATGATGTCATTGAGCGTTGGCAGTCCGCAGTCTTTGCTTATGTAGCGTTCAATCTTTACATTGTTGCGAGCGTCCTTGTGTTCTATAAGTTCTTTCACCGTACAATGAGCGTCTTTTGCCATTTGCTCCACAAGAGAGTAGCGTTCGGGGTGAACTGCTGTTGTATCCAATGGATTGTCAGAGGCTTTTACTCTCAAAAAACCTGCTGCCTGCTCAAAGGCTTTTGCTCCGAAGCGTTTGACTTGCAGCAATTCTTTTCGGGAACGAAAAGCCCCGTGAGTGTTTCGATATTCCACTATGTTTTTTGCAAGAGAAGAGCCTATTCCGGAGACGTATGAGAGTAATTTTGGGCTGGCTGTATTGAGTTCTACGCCTACCGAATTGACGCAACTGATGACCTGATTGTTTAAGCTCTCTTCCAAAAGTGCTTGATTGACATCGTGTTGATACTGACCTACGCCAATGGATTTTGGATCTATCTTTATAAGTTCTGCCAACGGGTCTTGCATTCGGCGACCTATGCTTACAGCACCTCTGACGGTGATGTCATAATCGCCAAGTTCCTCAATGGCAATGTCCGAAGCCGAATAGACCGAAGCACCGTCTTCGTTCACCATACTGATTATAGATTTTGTGTCAAGGTTTGCTTCTTTCACTAACTTCAAGGTCTCTTTTGATGCCGTGCCGTTACCGATTGCAATCGCCTGAACATCAAATTGTTTAACCCATACACTTAGTTGTTCTTTTGCTTTTTCGCTTTGAGACAGGTAGATGACGTTGTGATACAGCAACTTGCCTTGTGCATCTAAGCATACGCACTTGCAGCCTGTTCTAAATCCCGGGTCGATAGCCAATACTCTCTTTTCGCCCAAAGGAGGGGATAAAAGAAGCTGTCGCAAGTTCTTGGCAAAGACTTCAACAGCCACTTTGTCGGCTTTGTCCTTCAATTCGTTACGTAGTTCTGTCTGAAGCGATGGTTCAAGCAGGCGTTTGTAGCAATCTCTTGCCGCAATCTCTTTCTGATTGCTGCAACTGCCCGACTTTTTTCGCCTTACGCATTTTGCCACAAGGAAGTCTTCGGCTTTTTCATCGTCCGAGGGCTTGATTGAAAGGCGTATATTACCTGCTTTTTCTTCCCTGAAATAAGCCAAAATCCTATGTGATGGGGCGGCGAGTGCGTACTCGTTTTTGTAAGATGGCGTTTCATTTTTGCAAAACGCCGTTTTGTCCGACTGAAACGGCGTTTTATCGTCGTGAAACGCCGTTTTATTTTTGCTATTCTTAGTCTCTGTGGCACAGATAGTTGCATATCGTTTGAAATACTCCCTCATTGCAGAGCGGATTGAGGCATTTTCGTTGATGTTTGCTGCAACTATATCTCTTGCACCCTCCAATGCTTCCTGCACACTGCCGACTTGCTTTGACAAGGCAACGAGTTCTTTTGCTCGTTTGTCAATGTCGCAATCCGCTTCCTTTAGTATCAAATCTGCAAGGGGTTGCAAACCTTTTTGTTTGGCAATTTCGGCTCTTGTTTTCCTTTTTGGCTTAAACGGAAGGTACAAATCTTCTAACTCCGACAAGGTTTCAGCTTTCTTAATGTCTGACTTTAATTCATTAGTCAGAAGACCTTGTTTGACAATGCTTTCTATTATTGTTTTACGTCTTGATTCCAATAGACTTAGTTCCTCACTGCGTTTCTTGACTCGGGAAATCATAACCTCATTCATGCAGTCGGTTGCTTCCTTTCGATAACGTGCAATGAAAGCAACACTACAATCTTCACCAATCAGGCGTAACACATTCTCAACCGCCCAAACCTTCAACCCGATCTCCCTTGCAATCCTTTCAGAAAACTCTTTCATTTGCAGAAAATTATATTTTGTTTATTCAAACAATCGTTTAAGTATTTCTTTTTCGACTTTGTCGCTGTGGCGAATGGAGTGTTTTGCCCATTTTATGAGAGTGTCCAAGCGTCTTTGTTCATTTAATCTATAGTTTATCTCTGATGCTCTGAGGCGTTCGGTAAGAGAGTACATTGTAATGGCTGCACTGACAGAAATATTGTAGCTTTCGGTAAATCCGTACATCGGTATTTTCATACAAATGTCCGCCATGCTTTTGGCAAGTGGTGAAAGCCCTTCTTTTTCGGTGCCGAACATGATTGCAAGCGGCTTATCAATCGGAATTTCGGGCAGAGAAACGTCCTTTTCGGCAGGAAGAGTTGCAACAAGTGTGTATCCGTCTGCTTTTAACTTAGACAAGCAATCGGCAGTGTTGTTTTCGTTGCGGTTGAAGCGGTGAAGGTCCAACCAGTTGTTTGCTCCGAGAGCTACATCGGGGTTGAGGACATAGTCGTTGTTATTCTCGATGACGAAAATTTGTTGAACACCGAGACATTCTGCCGTTCTGAGTACCGCAGAGGCATTTTGTGGCTGATAAATATTCTCGAGAACTATGCTCAAATGGTCGGTTCTTTGCTCGATTACTTTTTCAAACAGCTCTGTTCTGCTTGGTGAAATCATCTCGCACAGCGTTTTGTAATATTGTTGCTTCTGTTCAAAATTCAAATCTTTCAAGTTCATCTTGTCAAATCTTTATTATCAAAGTTCTAAGCCGCAAAATTAAACAATCTATTCGGATATAAGAGCTTTTTTGATGGCTTAAAACGCCGTTTTGCTTGTCTTTTTGCTTTCTTAAATTGGCAAAAATGTGTTTTAATAGTTTGTTTACTGCTTTTCAAATTGCTGTGAGCTATATATATTATTGTGTATTGAGAGATGCTCTTCTCGGTTGATTAAAAAAAGTCTTTGTTGCGTTGATTGGGTTTTGGGATTGTTTTTGTCAAAACGAATAATTATTGCAATTTCTTTGTTTATTTGTGTTACAAAAATGAATTGTCAATATGTTTAACTCTTGTTTTATTGAGCTGTTTTTGTGCCTTTTGACCTGAATTATTGGGATTTGTTTTGTCGGTTCAAAAAAATGTTGTAATTTTACCGACCAAATAAGTAGAATGGAAAAGCGCTGGACGATAAAACAAAAGGGTGATAGTGAGTTGATTGGAGCTTTGGCAAGGAGGCTTTGCCCTATTGAAAACGCCACAAGAGATGAGTTTCGCACCTATGAAATAGTTGCATCTCTTCTTGTGCAGAGGGGTATATGCAGCTATGAGGAAGCAGAAAAATTCTTTCGTCCCAAGTATGAGCATTTGCACGATTCTTTCCTGATGAACGACATGGAAAAGGCGGTGGAAAGAATAATGCTTGCAATAAAGGCAGAAGAAAAGATTTTGGTTTACGGAGATTATGATGTGGACGGAACTTCTGCCGTGGCGTTGGTTTATTCCTATCTCGAAAAGTTTTATACAGAAATAGATTTCTACATACCCGACCGATATAAGGAGGGTTATGGTGTGTCGTTTCAAGGTGTCGATTGGGCAGATGAAAATGATTTTAAGTTGATTATTTGCCTTGATTGCGGCATAAAGGCTCATAAGGAAATTGCATACGCCAAACAAAAAGGTATAGACTTTATTGTGTGCGACCACCATCTTCCTTCGGATACTCTGCCTGAGGCATGGGCGGTATTGGACCCGAAGAGGTGTGATTCCAATTATCCTTATAAGGAATTGAGCGGCTGTGGTATAGGCTTCAAATTGGTGTCGGCTTTGCAGAGAGAGAGAAATCTGCCATTTGACGACTTATTGGAGTATTTGGATTTGGTCGCAATAAGCATTGCAGCCGATGTTGTGCCGCTCACAGGCGAGAACAGAGTGTTGGCATATTATGGTTTGAAGAAGATAAATCGTTGTCCGAGAATAGGCTTGGAAGCTATTTTGGCTTCGAGTAACGTAAAACATGAGAACAACAACGGCAAACTTTATTTCAACAGGGAATTGACGCTTTCTGGCTTGGTATTTCTGATTGGTCCGAGGATAAACGCAGCCGGCAGAATGGAAAGCGGCAGGCTTTCGGTTCAACTACTTAAAGCCAAGAATGCCACAGAGGCAAAAGAAGCGGCAGAAAAGATTGAGAAGCATAACAGAGCCAGAAAGGAAAAAGACAAAAAAACAACCAAGGAGGCTTTTGAAACTCTCGAAAGAGACGCTTCTCTCAAAGAAAAGAAAGCGATAGTGGTGGTAAACGACAACTGGCACAAAGGGGTGATAGGTATAGTTGCTTCAAGATTGGTCGAAAGATATTATAAGCCCACAATAGTTTTTTCTTTTAATGATGATGACAATCTTATCACCGGTTCGGCTCGTAGTGTCAAGGATTTTGATATCTATTCTGTTATAGAGAGTTGTTCTCATTTGCTTACGCACTTCGGAGGACATAAGTTTGCAGCAGGATTGAGCCTAAAACCGGAGAATTTGCAAGAGTTTACAGAGCTATTTGAGCAGAAGGTGAGCGAAAATATCACAGAAACTCAAACTATCCCCGAGATTGACATAGATTTGGAAATCAATTTGAGAGACATAACTCAGCGATTATTCAGAATATTGAGGCAATTTGCTCCTTTCGGACCTGAAAATAATGTTCCGATATTCTCTTCCACCCATCTGATAGGTACTGATGAAATAAGGATTGTGGGTTCTAATCATTTGAAGTTGTCTGTGGTTTCGCGGGAAGTTCCTTCCTATCCATACAAATGTATAGGCTTCGGAATGGGTGAGCATTTTGACAAAATAAGAAACGGATACACTTTCGATATTTGCTATCAGATAGATGAGAATACGTTTAATGGTCAGACTTATTTGCAACTCAATTTGAAAGATCTTCATTTTTGACGAACTAAACATACAAACAAAAAGATTGAAATACAATGGCAGCAGAAGATAAAAAGATAATATTTTCGATGGTAGGGGTGGGAAAACTCATTCCTCCTTCGAGACAAATTCTCAAAGATATATATTTGTCCTTCTATTATGGAGCAAAAATAGGTATCATAGGCTTGAACGGTTCGGGCAAATCTACTCTCTTGAAAATTATTGCAGGAGTTGATAAGTCGCATCAGGGAGAGGTTCATTTTTCTCCGGGATACTCTGTGGGCTATCTTGAACAAGAACCGCAGTTGGACGACAACAAGACGGTGAAAGAGGTTGTTATGGAAGGCGTAAAGGAAGTTGCCGACCTTATTGCCGAATACGAAAAGGTCAATATGCAGTTTTGTGAACCCATGGACGACAACCAAATGGCAGCATTGATTGAACGTCAGGGTGAATTGACCGAACTTATGGAACAACATGATGCTTGGAATCTTGACAATAAGTTGGAAAGAGCGATGGATGCACTGAATTGTCCGCCGGATGATGCTTTGATTAAGAACCTTTCGGGAGGAGAGCGTAGAAGGGTGGCACTTTGTCGCATTCTTTTGCAAGAACCTGACATTTTGTTGCTTGACGAGCCTACCAACCATTTAGATGCCGAGAGTATAGACTGGTTGGAGCAACATCTTCAACAATACAAAGGTACTGTAATTGCAGTTACGCATGACCGTTACTTCCTTGACCATGTTGCGGGCTGGATTTTGGAACTTGACCGTGGCGAGGGAATACCTTGGGAGGGCAATTATTCATCTTGGCTTGAACAGAAAACTCGCCGCCTTGCAATGGAAGAAAAGCAAGAGAGCAAACGCAAAAAGACACTTCAAAGAGAATTGGAGTGGGTTAAGATGACCCCGAAAGCACGTCAAGCAAAAGGGAAAGCACGTCTGTCTTCGTACGAACGAATGATGAATGAGGACGTAAGAGAGAAAGAAGAGAAGTTGGAAATCTTTATTCCAAATGGTCCAAGGCTCGGCGACAGAGTATTGGACGCTAAGGGAATAACAAAAGCCTATGGAGAGAAAATTTTGTTTGAGAATTTGACGTTCTCGCTCCCTGTTGCAGGCATTGTGGGCGTCATTGGAGCTAACGGAGCAGGCAAGACAACGCTCTTCCGTATGATAATGGGCTTGGAAAAGCCTGACAGCGGAACATTTGAAGTCGGTCCGACGGTAAAAATCGGCTATATAGACCAACAACACAGCGAAATAGACCCGCAAAAGACCGTTTGGGAAACAATATCCGGCGGTAATGAGCAAATATCTTTGGGAGGCAGGTTGGTCAATTCGAGAGCTTACGTTTCCAGATTTAACTTCTCGGGTACTGATCAGAACAAGAAAACTGAAATCCTTTCGGGAGGAGAGCGAAATCGTATGCATCTTGCAATGACATTGAAGAGTGAGGCAAATGTATTGCTGTTAGATGAGCCTACAAACGACATTGACGTAAACACACTTCGTGCATTGGAAGAAGGATTGGAGAATTTTGCAGGCTGTGCCGTGGTAATATCTCACGATCGCTGGTTTTTGGACCGAATTGCTACACATATATTGGCATTTGAGGGCGATTCACAAGTTTATTTCTTTGAAGGGTCATATTCCGAATACGAAGAGAACAAGAAAAAACGTTTAGGGGATACAACTCCTAAGCGAATGAAATATAAGAAATTGATAGTTAGTTAAACCAAAACAAAAAAACAAAGATATGGAAGACAAGAAAGAAATCGTAATCTGTTTGGGTAGTTCTTGCTTTGCGAGAGGAAACAACAAAAATCTTGAATTTATTCAAGAGTATTTGAAGGTTAACAACTTGAAAGGCAAGATTACTTTCAAGGGACAGTTGTGTTCGCAACAATGTAGCAAGGGTCCTGTTGTCATAATCGACGGAGAAATGTTTACAGACGTGAACAAAACAAAACTCATGGAGATATTGAATAGTAAATTCGGTTTGTAATAACTATTGTCATTATGAATAAACTGCCACCTGTCTATACAGAGGAAAATGATTGCCGAGATTGTTACAAATGTATCAAGGCTTGTCCGGTCAAAGCAATAAAAATCGAATCCGGTTCGGCATCCATTATCCCCGAATTATGCATATATTGCGGCAAATGTACTCTTATATGTCCGGCAAATGCCAAGAAGGTGAGAAACGATTTGAGGGAGTTGAAACAATCGTTGATGAGAAAAGAGAAAATCATAGTTTCTCTTGCACCAAGCTACCTTAGCGAATATTCGGATGTAAATGTGCATAACCTCTTGGCTGCATTCAGAGAAGCCGGATTTTGGAAAGTTTCACAGACTGCAATAGGTGCAGAAAAGGTTGCCGAAGAAACAAAGAAATGGTTGGATAATCAGCCGAACGGAGTCTATATTTCTTCATGTTGTCCCTCAGCTGTACAGCTTGTAAAGAAGTATTATCCCGATTGTGCAGCCACAATAGCTCCCGTTTATTCGCCAATGGTGGCACATGCTGCCTTTTTGAAAGAGATATGTCCCGATGCAAAGGTCGCATTTGTCGGTCCGTGTGCAGCAAAGAAGAGCGAGATTGACGAATTTGGGGACAAAATAGATTTCGTTTTGACTTTCAAAGAGATAAGAGAGCTGTTTGAAGACATGGGAATTGATTTTGAGTTTATGAAACCAACTTCCGAAGACGTTTTCTTCCCATTTGCGGCAACTCGTGGCAATCTTTACCCGATTGACGGTGGCATGTTGGCAAATATGATCAACTCAATCACTACCGTAGAGGCAAGAATAAATCATAACATGGGCGATGTCTGTGTTCGTTATATGACCTTTTCGGGAGTTGAAAACATAAAAGAGATACTCGAAGACACAAAAGAGTTATCTCAAAATTGCAAAACCTTCCTTGAATTGATGGCATGCGACGGCGGTTGCATAAAAGGACCTTGTTCAAACGTAAATAATTCGTCTGCATCGAAAAGAGTAAAAGTTCTTCAGGGCGTTGAAACAGGTCCTACCAACAATACCTACAAAGAAAAGTACGATAATCTTGATATTTATACAGATTATTCATATATATCACCAATTTACCCCAAGGAATACACACAACAAGATATTCAACAGGCACTTTTGAGAGTGAACAAAAAGAATGAAGCAGACGAATTGAATTGTGGCGGTTGCGGATACGATAGTTGTCGTTCGTTTGCAAAGGCTTTGATTGACGGAAGGGCAGAAAATGATATGTGTGTCTCCTTTATGAGAAGAATAGCCCAAGACAAAACAAACATATTGTTGAAGAAGCTGCCTCAAGGTATCGTCATAGTGAACGAAGACTTGAAGATAGTTGATGCAAACGAGAAGTTTGCAGATATATTGGGCGATGAAGTAAAGATGATATTTGATGCCAATCCGGGATTATATGGAGCCGATATTACGAAATTAGTTCCTTTCCATCGTTTCTTCTCGTCTGTTTTGAGTACAGGGGTAGATGTGATTGAGCAAGACATAAGAGACGGAGACAATTACTATGGTCTGTCTGTCTTTTCGGTAAATGACCATTCATTGGTGTGCGGAATACTTCAAAATCTTCACGCTCCTGAAGTTCGTAAGGACTTGGTACTTAAACGAACTCAAGATGTGATAATGGAAAACATGAAGGTCGTTCAACAAATTGCCTTTTTGCTTGGAGAAAACGCCTCATACACGGAGGCAATGCTCAATTCAATCGTAGAATCTCACAAAGATTCGGGACAAAAAGACAACGAACCGCTCACATTTGAACTATAAAGCTCACAATTATGTTGGATAAGGAAAAATTCTTCATAGAAGTAGGCAGTTATCAGAACAATAAGTTTAACAACATAGTTTGTGGCGATTGTGTTCTGCTGAGAAAGTGCATTGGAGAGAACAGAAACATTGCTGTTTTGTCAGACGGCTTGGGCAGTGGTGTGAAAGCTAATGTTCTTTCGACCATGACGGCTTCCATGGCGATGAATTTCAGAGTTAGACACGAGCCTATACTTCGCACAGTCAAAGCAATAATGGACACACTTCCCGTCGATAGCGTGCGAAACATCAGTTACTCAACGTTTACTATCATAGACGTGGACGCAGATGGCGAGGCAAAGATTGTAGAGTTCGACAATCCGCCTCTTTTGTTGATAAGAGATAGAAAAGTCTGCTCCATAGAGAAAGACAAGATAGTTGTAAAACGAGAAAACGCCTCTCCGGGGCAAGACGAGCGTGTCATAAAGATGTCCGACCTTACCTTAAAGAAAGAAGACAGACTTATATGCTTTTCGGACGGGGTAAGCCAATCGGGAATTGGTAACAAGGATATGCCGTTTGGCTGGGAAGAAGGAATAAATGACTTTATCGAAGAACTGATAGCGAAAAATCCTGACATATCAGCAAGAGAGCTTTCGATGAGAATAGTAAAACAGGCAGAGCTTAACGATATTCTCAAACCCAAAGACGACACCTCTTGCGTGGTACTTTATGTAAGAGAACCGAGACAACTTTTGATATGCACCGGACCGCCGTTTTCGGAAAGTAAAGACAAGTATCTTGCCGAATTAGTTAGTATGTATAATGGCAAGAAGATAGTGTGTGGCGGAACCACTTCGCAAATTTTGTCGAGGGAACTCGGCAGAGAGATAACCGTCAATATCGATGACATAGCTGCAGGTCTGCCTCCGTCTTCACACATGGAGGGAATAGACCTTATGACCGAAGGAATTATTACTTTGGGGGCTCTGTTGGAATTACTTAGAAAGGGAACTCCTGCAGACAATGCAACAGGCGAAGGACCGGCATGGGAGATGCTCCGCATGATATTGGATGCCGACATAATAGATCTTCTTGTCGGCACAAAAATCAACGTGGCTCACCAAGATCCATCGCTACCGGTAGAGTTGGAAATCAGAAGAAACGTGGTCAAAAACATAGCTTCGCTGCTCGAAGAGAAGTTTATGAAAGAAGTAAGACTGAAATTCATATAATTAAGAGTAACAAACAACAAAAAATAAACAATAACATAAGGAATAATAGTATGCTAAACGTAAGAATTTGTGTAGGAACGTATTGCTACATTACCGGAGGACAAGAATTGGCAAAGTTAAAGAAAAATCTTCCTGAAGATTTAGTAAACAAAGTTGAGATAATAGGCTCAGCATGTTTGGGATGTCATGAAAATGAAGGAAGTGCGAAGCCACCGTATGCAAAAGTTGGAGATGTGATGCTTGAAGAATGCACTGAAGACAAGCTGTTGGACGAGATTTACAAGCAACTTGGAATGGAAAGAAAGTAAAAAATAAGAAACAAAACACAAAATAAATGGCAATCAATAACGCAGTAGAAATTCGCAGAGAAATCCTTGCGAGATTAGCTCACCTTATTGTAAAAGACGAGTTGGTCGAAAGAATAGATCGATTACCGATAGAAATGAGGCCAAAGAACCATGGCACCAACATAAGATGCTGTGTCCACAAAGAGAGGGCAGTACTTAAATACAAGGTCATGGCATTGCTTGGTTTCAATGTGTATGATGAAACGGACGAATTGGACCCTTTGTCCCACTATGCACGCCTTGCAATGGAGCGGAAGGACAAAACGCCGGTTATGATGACCGTTGTAGATGAGGCTTGTTCGTCATGTGTCAAGAACAAGTACATAGTTACCAACTTGTGTAGGGCTTGTGTTGCACGTCCTTGCACATACGCCTGCAAAAAAGGAGCCATTGCGGTAGGAGAGAAGCAGGCTCACATAGACCCCGACAAGTGTGTAAGTTGCGGAATGTGTATGGAGGCTTGTCCTTTCCATGCAATAATCTATCAACCTGTACCTTGCGAAGAGAGTTGTCCCGTTGGAGCAATCTCAAAGGACGAACACGGAGTAGAACATATCGATCCCGAAAAATGTATCTATTGTGGAAAATGTATGGTTGCTTGTCCTTTTGGAGCAATCTTTGAAAAGACATTCCTAATAGACGTCTTCCGCGAGATGAAAGCAGGGAAAAGAGTTGTGGCAATGGTTGCCCCATCTTTGGGAGGTCAGTTTAAGGCAGACTATGGCAAAGTTTTGACCGGCATAAAGAAGTTGGGATTTGCCGATGTGGTCGAAGTGGCATTGGGAGCGAACGAAACAACAGAGAACGAAAGAGAAGAATTTATCGAAAGGGTGGCAGAAGAGGGACAAGCCTTCATGACAACCTCTTGTTGTCCGAGCTGGATGAACCTTGTTCGCAAACATATTCCCGAAATAGAGCCATACGTTTCGACAACTTACTCTCCTATGGTCTATACAGCAAAATATGTCAAAAGGCAA
>SAMEA3663235__coassemble_272_pt1 | contig 17456 bp, 12 predicted proteins | sample SAMEA3663235__metabat2_low_PE_020 | metagenome-assembled genome bin SAMEA3663235 (sample SAMEA3663235) | pig gut metagenome | biome: pig gut; feature: pig-associated habitat; material: faeces | place: China | collected 2013 | reverse complement strand
AAAAAGAGATAGAAGTGAAGTTTCAGGCAGTCGATATGCTCTATAAGGCTTTCCAAGCCGAGGCTGTTCTTTTGCCAAACGATTTGAAAACTCAAAAAGAAAACGAAATCATTGCGGCAGAGAAAGAAGCAAAGAATTTGCAAAAGCAAAGATTTGGCAGCGAGGGCGATTTGGCAAAGAAACGTTCCGAATTGATAAAACCAATTCAAGATCGAATATACAATGCTATCGAAAAGGTGGCTCAAGAGAAGAACTATTCGGTTGTGTTTGACAAGTCGTCGGGAGCAACCATACTTTATGTCGATGGAAAGACCGACATAAGCGACCTTGTTTTGGCAGAATTGGGCTATAAGGTCAATTCTTCAAAGCGATAAGGCGAAAAGAGTATTTGCAGAAATAAATAATAACAACAAAATAAACAACAGAAAGAATGAAAAAAACATTTCAAGTATTGGTGGTTGCAGCTTTATGCTTGTTTGCAACAGGTGCTTTTGCACAAAAGACAATCAAATTGGGACATTTTAATTCGAGTGAATTGATGAAAAGAATGCCTGAGGCAGATTCGGTACAAAATGTCTTGAAAGATTATGCCGCAGAGTTGGAAGCAGAGTTGAAGGCAATGCAAACCGAGTACACAAGACTAACTCAGGAGTATGAGGCAAAAAAAGACCAATTAACCGACCTTTTGAGAGCAAACAAAGAGAACGAAATCAGAGGTGTGTTGGAGAGAATGGAGATGTTTCAACAAAATGCACAGGTTGATTTGAGCAACAAACAAAATGAGTTGTTCACGGTGGTGATAGACAAAATCAAAGCAGTTGTTGCCGAAATTGCAAAGGAAAACAAGTTTACTTATATCTTTGAGAGCAACGGCATATTGTGGTATTCGGAAGATAGCGAAGACATTACACCGCTTTTGGTTAAGAAAATGGGTTTGAAATAGAGTGATTTACGATTTTGGTTGCAAAAAAATGTGCAAAAAAGCTCTGTAAAATTTGGCAGAAATCAAAAGTTGTACTATCTTTGCAACCGCAAAATCGGGCGGGTGTGGCGTAATTGGTAGCCGCGCCAGACTTAGGATCTGGTGCCGTGAGGCGTGGGGGTTCGAGTCCCTTCACCCGCACTTTTGAAACAAAGAGAGGAGCTTAGGGAAAGTTCCTCTTTTTTTGTGCTTTCACCATTTGAAAATATCGAATAGGCGATTGCAGAAAAGTTTTTCCAAATTTGCAAACCATGAAAGTCGATAGACATGCACTTCAAGCCCAAGGATAACCGATTGTCTTGGGAAGATAGTATCATTATCAGCCGTGATAATCCGATTATCAAGTCATTAAGTAAGTTTGATTGCAAAGGACTATCCTATCAAAGCTCATTTTGTCCCAAGACTTTCGCCAATAATTTTTTCGCAGAAAGCTCTCTTTTTCAGACGATTTTCAGGATTGCCAAAATTTTTTTGCTTTGCAATAGCATTACCACGCCGCAGAAGTGCATTTAAGGCAGGTTTTTCTACAATCAAACTTTGGTTGTTTTTGTCGTAAGTTGCGATTTATTCCATTGGTTTGCCGATAGCAAAAAGCGAATTGAGGCTTTCTTGTTGCAAAACCACTTTTGAATTTAACAATTATTTGTTTGGTACATTTGAAAAATTGTCCTACTTTTGCAGCGGCTTTTAATAAGTCTATTAAACAAAGATATTAAATAAATGGACGAACAAAGAAATTCGATGGAGGAGAAGATACTCGCTTGTGCCAAGGAATTGTTTTTGAAAAATGGCTACGACGGTACTTCGACAACTCAGATTGCAAAACTTGCAGGCTGCAATCAAGCCTTGATTCACTACTATTTCCGAAGCAAGGAGAAGTTATTGGAAACCATAATCAACCAAAACAGCGATATTATCTTCAAATATTTTTCCACCATACCCGAGGGTTGTAACCTTAGGGAGAAAATATGTCACATTATCGACATTCATTTTGAGTTTTTGGAGAACAATCCCGAGTTCCCTTTGTTTTTGTTGCGGGAGATAAAGAACAATCACAAGTTCTTTGAGAGTTTCAGAAGCGTGGTACTCAGTCGTTTGGGTAATATGTTGCAAGAATTGCAGCAAGAGATGGATAGCGAAGCCGAAAATAGATTTCTAAAAGACATGAAGGCGGAAGATTTGTTGCTTGACATACTTTCGCTCGACGTATTTAGTTTTCTCATTTCCTTTCCCATGGTTTTGTTGAATAAAGACGAACAAGCAAAAGATGAATTCTTGAAAAAGAGGAAAGAACATATTAAAACAGCGATTACCGCACTGATAGAAAACAAATAAACTCTCAAATTATTCGATTGATAGCAAGACAATGATGTACAAATTAGGCATAGACATAGGTTCGACCACCGCCAAACTTGTAGTTCAAGACGAAAACAAGTCGGTGGTTTACTCAAAATACACAAGACATAACGCAGATGTTGCTTGTTGTGTGGCAGATATTTTGTTACAAGCAGAAAATGTCATAGGAAATGTGCAAGCCGAAGTGGTGATTACAGGTTCTGCAGGTTTGGGACTTTCGGAGAGATTGGGATTACCTTTTGTTCAGGAGGTGATTGCCGTATCCAACTTTGTCAAAAGCAGCAAAATGGAGATAAACACCCTTATCGACATTGGGGGAGAAGATGCCAAGATAATATTCTTTGACAAGGGCCAAATGCCTCTTATGAGAATGAATGGTAATTGTGCGGGAGGAACGGGTGCGTTCATAGATCAAATGGCTGTTGTGCTTGGCGTGGCAGTCGAAGAGCTTGATGCTCTCGCTCAAAGGGCAGAACACATATATCCGATAGCATCTCGATGTGGTGTATTTTCAAAAACAGACGTTCAAAACCTTGTTGCCAAAGCTGTAAGCAAACAAGATATTGCCGCTTCCATATTTAACGCCATTGCATTGCAGGTTATCTCTTCTTTGTCGAAGGGTCTGCCAATCAAACCCAAGATACTTCTTTGCGGAGGACCGCTTACCTACATCAAATCGTTAAGGCAGGCATTTGAACGTCAGCTCCATTTGAGCGAAACCGACTTACTCTGTCTCGAATACTCCAATCTCATTCCTGCAATGGGCTGTATTTATTCCCAAACGCAACAATCCTTTGTTACAAGCCTGAGCGAGTTTGCACAAAGGCTGAAATCTTCAAATCTTTCGACCACTTGCCAAAGCCAATCGGGACTTCAACCAATCTTTTCGAGCAAAGAAGAGTTGCTTTTGTGGCAAAAAGAAAAAGGAAAAGCCGAGCGAACAAAATCACTCGAGGGATTTTGCTCCCGAGCCTTCATCGGAATAGACTCAGGCTCGACAACAACCAAATTAGTCTTGACCGATAGCAACCATAACATACTTTTTTCGGACTATTCTGCCAACGGAGGCAATCCTTTGGGGGCTGTGAAAGCGGCTTTGGGCAGAATGTGTGAGCAAATCGAAAAGTGTCATGCCGCTCCTCAAATTGTGGCATCTTGTTCCACCGGTTACGGCGAAGATCTAATCAAGGCGGCATTCGGATTGGATATGTCGATTGTGGAAACCATTGCTCACTACAAAGCAGCCAAGGTTTTGTGTCCCCAAGTCGATTTTATTCTCGACATAGGAGGTCAGGACATGAAAGCAATGTACATAAAAGACGGAGTACTCAACCGAATTGAACTCAACGAAGCCTGCTCTTCGGGTTGCGGTTCTTTCATCGAGACTTTTGCACGCTCACTCGGATATGGTGTTTCGGACTTTGCACGCCTTGCAACTCTTGCAAAAAATCCCTGCAACCTCGGAACGCGTTGCACAGTCTTCATGAACTCCAAGGTAAAGCAATCTTTGAGAGAGGGGGCATCGGTAGCTGATATTTCGGCAGGGCTTTCCTATTCGGTTGTAAAGAACTGTTTGTACAAGGTTTTGAAGATTGGCTCTCACTCGATTGGCAAAAACATAGTCGTTCAGGGTGGAACGATGAGAAATGATGCCATTGTGAAAGCCTTTGAGAACATTATGGGAACAAAAGTCTTCAGAAGCTCGTCGCCCGAGCTTATGGGGGCTTACGGTTGTGCCGTTGCAGCTGCGGAAAGCGTCAAATCAAAGGAACAAGTCGCTGCAAAAGAAATACGTTTGTCCGATTTTGAAACCAAGGAACTTCATTGCAAGGGTTGCGAAAACCAATGTCTTGTAACCAAATACAGCTTTGCGAACGGCAAGACTTACTTTTCGGGAAACAAATGTGAGAAAGTCTTCACTTCCACTGCAAAAAAAGAAAAAGCAGAGAACATCTATACCTACAAATTGGAGAGAGTGTTTCGCAATACCTCTTCGGACAATCCTGTTTTGACCCTCGGCATTCCGCGAGTGCTGAATATGTTTGAGGACTTTCCTTTTTGGCAGGCGTTTTTCTCTTGTCTGAACATCAATGTGGAGCTTAGCGACCTTTCTACCTACGAAAGCTACGAGAAAGAACTTCATCAGGTAATGAGCGAGAACATTTGTTTTCCTGCAAAGTTGGTTCACTCTCACGTCAAGAACCTTTTGGATAGGGGAATTGACAATATCTTTTTCCCTTTTGTCATCTACGAACAGCAAGACGACAAGTCGGCTGCAAATACTTACAACTGCCCGATTGTCTCTTCCTATAATACTATTGTGAAAAACCAACTCTCTATCTTCGGTTCTGAAAACTGCCATTTGGATAATCCTGTTTTCAATTTCAAAGACCGAAAGTTGCTCTTGAAAAACCTCAAAAACTATGTGGATACTCTTTCCGAAAGGTGCAAAGGGCTTTCTGTGGGCGACAAACAGCTGAACACGGCTCTGCAATCGGCTCTTGCCGCACAAGCTCTTTATACCAAAGACATAAAATCCAAAAACAGGGAAATACTCGACCATGCTTTGGAAGCAAACAAGCCTGTTGTCATGCTTGCTGCCCGTCCTTACCACAGCGATAGCCTTATTCAACACAAATTGAGCGACATTGTTTCAGACTTGGGGGCTTGCGTGATAAGCGATGACCTTTTGAGAGACGAACACTCGCTCGATATGCAGGATACTTATATGCTTTCGCAATGGGCATACATGAATCGAATTGTCAAAGCTGCAAAGTGGACCGCTCTTCAAGACAATCGCATCAACTATATGCAGATTACCTCTTTCGGATGCGGACCTGATGCTTTCCTTCTCGACGAAATAGAAAACATTTTCAAGCGTTACGACAAGGTATGCACCATTATAAAGGTAGATGACATCAATAATGTGGGTTCAATGAGGCTTAGAGTTCGCAGCCTTTTGGAAAGCATTGCCGCTCTGCCCGAAAGAAGCTCACAAAAGCCTGCTTTGTTTGTCAATACCAAGACTTTCACCAAGCAAGACAAACAGAGAACGATTTTGGCTCCCTTTTTTACCGAATATGCCTCACCTTTGCTTCCCGAAGTCTTTGAGTTGAGCGGCTATAAGTTGGAAGTGCTTCCCCTTAGCAACGAGCGTTCGGCAGAGATTGGTCTCACATATTCCAACAACGAAGTATGCTATCCTGCAACCCTCATTGTGGGCGATGTAATCAAGGCTCTGAAAAGCGGAAAGTACGATTTGTCTTCAACAGCAGTCGGAATTACTCAAACAGGAGGGCAATGCAGGGCGTCGAGCTACTATGCGGTAATAAGGAAAGCCTTGGTCGATGCGGGATTTGCAAACATTCCGGTGATAAGTGTTACAATGGGAGGGGATTTGAACAACAATCAGCCCGGCTTTAAGTTGAATTGGGTTAAGATACTGCCGATTGCTTTTTCTGCAATGTTGTTTGGCGACTGTCTTTCAAAACTTTATTATGCCACGGTGTGCAGAGTAAGCGACAAAAAGGCTGCGAAAGACCTCCAAAACTCCTATTTGCAAAAGGCGAAGGCTCTTGTGTTGAAGTCTGACCGCAAGGCAATGCTCCAACTTCTTGCTTCGGCAGTCGAGAGCTTTAACAGCCTGTTGCCAAAGGAAAGATTGGAAAGAAAAAAGGTAGGAATAGTAGGAGAAATATTTCTCAAATTTCACCCCTTTGCCAACAAAAACATAGCCTCTTGGCTTACCGAACACGACATTGAGGTCTTGCCTCCGATGCTTACGCCCTTTTTTACTCAGAGCTTTGTCAATCGCGATGCCAAGCTGCAAAACAATCTTCTCAAAAGCAACATTCCCGACTTCGTTTTCTCGCAAGCCTACAAGATTGTAAGACATGAGGTCGAAAAGTTCAACAAAGTGTTGAGCAGATTTAAGTATTTCTCTCCTTTGGAAGACGTTTATGAGCTTGCAGAGGGCGTTAAAGACATTCTGCCTTTGTATGTGCAGTTTGGAGAGGGCTGGCTGCTTCCGGCAGAGATTGTTTCGTATGCAAAAAACAAGGCAGATGCGGTGATAAGTCTTCAACCCTTTGGTTGCATTGCCAATCACATCATAAGCAGAGGCATGGAAAACAAAATCAAACAATGTTATCCCGGGGTCAATATACTTGGTTTGGACTTTGATAGCTCGGTTAGCGAAGCCAACATTGCCAATCGTCTCATGATGTTGAAGGAAAGTTTGGGTTGAGCGAAGAAACTCCACAATAAAACCTCGTTTTGTCATTGCAAAGCGAGGTTTTTTCTTTGATAAATCGAGATTACCAAAAAATTTTCTCGTTGGTAATGGTATTACCAAGCCCATGGTAATAGGATTATCACGCCATGGTAATAGGATTACCACGCCGTGATAATGGTATTACCAACAAAAGAAAAAGTTTGGTAATCCCTTTTCGTTCTTACAAAAGAGAGAAAATTTACTCGAAAAAGCCAATTCGGAGCGTTTTTACCTCAAACCATCAAGCCATTTCATGGTGTCAAGTCCGTCGGCAAAGTCGTCAATCTGCGGTTCTTGGGCTTTGCCGAAACTTTCGCAGGCTATTGATGAACAATTTCCCGAAACGATTTGTATCTTCTCTCGGTTTTCGGATAGGAAGTCCTCAATCTCCGCTTCCGAAGTGTAGAAAGAATAGTTCACAATGCTCACTGCCGAGTTCAACTCGGTGTTTTCTGTCAGCAACACGCTCTCCAAGTCTTCAAAATGCACGTTGTTCATAGTGAAGATGGCTCTGTGGTAGTCCAAGTTGTTGCGATATTTGTTCAAATCCCTCAACCAAAGGAAGTTTTGGCACGCCTGAGCGAGCAGAGTGAAGTCATAGCCCTTCGGAACAAAGAGAAGGCTTGTGTTTCTGCACCCCAATCCGGCATAGAGCAACATATCTTCTGCCAAACCTTGAAGCTGCAAGGCGGTTTCTTTACCCGAGAGAATTGCAACCGAGCTTCTCGAATGCCTTATGATGTGAGGGTATTTTGCAAAGTAGTTTTCAAAGAGCAGAGCGGTGTTGTCGCTTCCCGTTGCAATGACAGCCTGAAATGATTTGAGCTTTTCACTCTCGAAAACAACCTCTTGCGGAAAGTATTTTCCAAAAAGGAAGGGCAGAAGGACATCATCTTTGTGGGATAACTTGCAAACAACCTCATTTCCGCTCAACAGCACACACATAATGTCGTGAAAGGCAACGGCAGGAATGTTTCCGGCAGCAATGACAGCAACCTTTTTTGCTTCGGGAGCAAAAGAATAAGGCTTGACGAAGGCTTCCAAGCTGTCTTTTTTGAGCCATAAGGCAATTCCCTCCAAGGCTTTGCGAGAAAATGTGGGGCAGAACCACGGATTTTTGGCAAAAGCAGTCTGCAAAACAGCATTAAACTCTCCGTTTTCGAGCGAGCAGTTTATCCAATCGCCCATTGAACAAAACTTATCAATGATTTCTTCTCTTGTCATAAGCAATCAATTAAAATAGAATTTTGCAAAGGTACGACGAAAAGCCTGCCTATCTGTAAAAAAGCTCGCAAAAAAAATACCCTTATCGGCAAATGGAGAAAGTGTCTCTTGTCTGGCTTTCGCTCTGAACGAAGTTTAAGACTACCCCTCTTTCTTTCAGAGCCTTTATGTTGCAGAGTCGATAGCCCTTTGCGTAGTTTATGTCTTTGGGATTGACAACTATGCACTTTGTTTCTTTGTCAAGGGACTGCAATCTTTCCAACCATATTCGGCTAAGCACAAGTTCTCTGAACGAAACGTGAAAAGGTCCGGCAATAAGTTCGTTTCCGCTTATCAAACCCTCCGAAGGGTGAAGCCCAACTCTCAAAACACTCACACCCGATTGAATAAAAATCTTATAAACTTCGGCAGACCACTCGACAGCTTGCTCTATGGAGAGCGGTCGATAGTCGCCTCTGTAATACATCTCTGCCAATTTTGTGTTCGGAATGACCAAAGTAGGATATATTCGGGTGTTGTCAGCACCCAAGCTGACGATTTTTTGAGCTGTCTGCTTTGAACGCTCCAAGGTATCTGAGGGCAACCCTACCATCATTTGCAAACCAAGGCTGAAACCATACTCTTTTATGAGAGAGGAGGCTTTCTCGACATCTCTGACGCTGTGTCCCCGTTCGCAAAGCGTCAATATTTCGTCGCAAAGCGACTGAGCTCCAAGTTCAATCGTCTTTACATTATAGCGTTTCAGCGTATCAAGCACCGCAACAGAAATATAATCGGGACGAGTCGAAAGTCTGATGCCCTCAATCAAACCTTGCTTGATGTAAGGCTGCACAACCTCCAAGTACTTCTCCTGCTGCTCAATCTCCAATCCCGTAAAGCTCCCTCCAAAAAAAGCAAGCTCCACATGACTTGGGCGAACAAAGGTCTGCAAATGGCTTTCGATGATTTGAACAACCTTGTCGGTGGAAACAACTTCAGCTTGTCCCGAAATATGTCGCTGATTGCAGTAAATACATCGGTTAGGACAAGCAAGTTCGGGAATAAAAACCGGAATGTTGTAGTGTCTCATTCAAACGAGGGCATAAAAAAGCGGTGTGAAATTCTCGTTCACACCGCATAGAATGTTATGATTAAGACTTCTTTTGTTCTTTATTTTGAGAATCTTCGTCAAAGTAACCGTAGCCATAGCCATATCCTGCTCCGTAACCCTGACCATAGTGCTTTCCTGCTCCGTAACCATAGCCGTAACCACCATAGCCTTTGCCGTAACCATAGCCATAACCATATCCGCCATAGCGACTTGAATAGCCGTACTTTTGCATTGCGTTCTTGATTCCGTTCAAGACAAAGTTGTATTTAACGTTATTTTGTTCCAATTCGCCGAGAGAAATCTTCAATACTCCCTTGTCGGTCTGTTCACTACGAACAACAAACAAGTTGATGTCGGATTCTTTTGCCAAACACAAAGCATCGGCAATCAAACTTACGGGAGGAGTATCCAAAATCACATAATCGTACTCCTGTTTCAAGCGTCCGATTAGCTCTCTGTTCTTTTCAGAGTCGATAAGCTCCGAAGGATTTGGCGGAACAGGTCCGGAAACCAACACATCCAAGTCTGAAAATTCGGTATGTTGGATAATTTCTTCGTAAGAGTTGTTTCCAATCAAATAAGATGTGATACCGCAGCTTCCATCGACGTGGAACACCTTGTGCAACTTAGGTTTTCTCAAATCGTAACCTGCAATTATGGTCTTCTTTCCTCCTAACGACAAAACAGAAGCAAGGTTCAAACTTGTCAAACTCTTTCCGTCGCTCGGAGTTGCCGAAGTAATGAGGATTACACTGCCATCTTTCTTGTTGTCGTCCTCCTTTAATATGTATTTGACGTTCGTTCTGATTGAACGATACGACTCTGCAATTTGGCTCTTTGGCTTGTCAAATACCACCATTCGGTTATAATCATCGGGAAGTTGAGGAATATATCCGAGAATAGGAGCATCGGATATTTTCTCCAAGTCATCTTTTCCTCCCACGGTGTTGTTTGTGTAGTAGCGAATGAGGATATATGCCGCAGGAACTAACAATCCCACAAGTATTGCAATCAAAAAGTTCATGCTTGTCTTAGGATAAACCTTCACGGCAAACTTTGCCTTGTCTATTATCTTGTGGTCGGGAAGTGCAGCACTCTTTGCAATTTCGGCTTCTGCCCTCTTTTGATACAAGAAGTTGTAAATCTCATCGTTAAACTTGAACTGACGTTCTATGTTTATCATGTTTCTCTGAGTTGTAGGCAACTTATCTACCTCGACCTGCAAAAGATTTTGCTGACGTTTCAATTCCTTTTGAGTAATGTCCAAGTGTTGCTTTATAGTCTTCAAACTCTCTTGTATTTGCTTCCTTGTGGTTTCGATTTGAAGGTTCAATTCTTTAATCTTCGGGCTTTTTGGTGTCAGAGTTGTTGAAAGCCTTTGACGCTCAAGCACCAATGTTGTGAGGGTCTCGACCAAGCGGTTGAGGATAGGGTCTTGTATTCCCATTGTTGAGGGAACTGCAACTCCGCCTTCCAAGTTGGCATTATTGACATAGTCGGACAAAGCATCATAATAAGCTCTCTGTGTTGCAGCCTCGGCTCTTTGAACTTCCAATTCGTTTGTTCTTTCATACAAATACTGAGCATCGTTGGTCAAAGACAAGGTGTTGTTGCTTTGTTGAAAGGCTTCACGACGTCTTTCGGCAATCGAAAGAGAGTCGGCAATGCTCGAAATCTGAGAATTGACGAACTCAATCGTCGCAACATTCATGTGGTTTTTCTCTTCAAAGGTTTGGTCGATGTAAATCTTGCAAAGCATATTGACAAAGTCTGTTGCCTTGTCGCTGTTCTCGTGTTTGTATTTGATAGATATGATGGAGCTTTCCTTGTTTATCAATTCTATGTTGGTAGCTTTGAATTGGTTTGCAACAGCATCGAGATCGTTTACCACAAAAGAGTAATTCATTTTGGAATAGTTGTCATTCCATTTGTCGGGATTTCTCAATTTTACTGTAAAACGCATTCCGTCTTGTGTAAACCAGTCTCCGTATTTGAGAGTTACTCTTCTCTTTTTAACGTTTACTCTTGTGTCGGGCAACACTCTGTCTTCTGCATAGTCATAAACAGGCACATTCTCTTTCTCGTCGTAAGACACAATGCACTTGTCTTTGAACAACTCGACGTCTATCGGCACACCAACAGGCTGAGACTGATACAAATCCAAATCAACCTCGAAAGGAGCTTTGTCATATATGTCCATGTCTCTCATGTTCAGCCTTTGGTAGTAGGTAACATGGAAATCCAATGCCTTGATTGTCCTTTTGACCATCGACAAAGATTGAATTGTTCCAATCTCGTTTTGGAAATTGACTTTGTCTTGGTTGTAGATGAAGTTGTTCATCATAGACATATTTCCCAACAACTCGTTGTTGCTCTTGATTAACAGAGTTGCCGTTGCTTCATACTGAGGCTTGGAATATCGGGTAATGATAAACGCTCCAATCAATGCCACAATGACTGCAATGGCAAACCAATGCCATTTGGACAACATCTTGAAAAGAATCTCCGCATAGTTGATTGAAGACTCTTCTCTTACTACTTCTTGCTTCTGAATATTGTTTTCCACGATACGAATTTTACTTGTTGCTTAATGTAAGGATTAACGAAACTACCGATATTACCGATGTAAGAATTGACAACGAACTTGTGATTGTGTTTAACGGCACATTGAGGGTTGTCAATGCCTTGGTGTTCTTGTTAGGTTCCACATAGACCAAGTCTCCCGGCTGAAGGTAGAATTTTTTGTCTTGAAGAATGCTTGCCTCGCTCAGATCCAAAGTATAAATCAAGTCTTCCTTAGAGGTCTTTCTCACAACCTTCACTCTGTGTCTGTTTCCATAGTATGTCAAGTCGCCTGCTGCCGCAATGACATCAAAAACGCTCACACTCGGTTGGTAAAAAGTATAAGTTCCCGGGCGTGTTACTTCTCCCAAAACGGACACTTTGTAGTTTACCATCTTGCAAGACACCACTGCTCCTTGAACAAATTCTTCTGCTTTCTCCTTTATCTTCTTTTCTGCCTGCTCCACGGTCAAGCCTTTGACAAAGACCTTTCCTATGAGCGGCAAACCGATTTCACCTTCTTTATCTATAACAAAACTATTCAAATACACAGCATTGTCAGTACTCATATAGTTGCTGTTGGTGTTGTTGTTAAACAAGGCATTTGCTTCATTTCCGACTGTGGAAGTTATTTGGATATAAAGCATATCCTGTTCTGCCAAAACATATTCGGGAGAATAGTTCTTTTCATCACCCGAATAGGTATGCAATATGTCGCCATTCATATCTTCACTGCCCTGCAAATAGATCAAATTCTTCTGCGAGGTACATGAACTTAGCAATGCCACTGCCAAAACAAACATTGCCGACAAACCAAAAGTCTTTCTCATACTCGTATTTTTTAACGCACAAATTTACAACTATTTTTTCGAAATCTTATAATTGCCCATGCTTTTTTTGAAAAGAAGATATTAAACTGCGTATCTTTGAGAGGGTTATGTGCTGTGAAAATATATTGTAACAGCGACTTAAAAAGGAAAATCGCAGCGATAAAGCAAAAAATTATTACTCTCTCGCTGCGATTTTTGTACTTAAAAACACTCTTATTCTTCGACAATTTCTATCAGCACATCGTTCTTGCTGACGTTTTGTCCTTCTTCTATATTTACCGATTTGATAATTCCGTTCATTGTTGCACAAATTTGATTGTCCATCTTCATTGCGTGCAAAGAGCAAAGCACGTCGCCTTTTTGTACAACCTGACCTTCTTGCACAAACACTTTGACTATCGTTCCGGGAATGAAAGCATAGATTTCTCCCGGTGCGACTTTGACATATAATTGTCTGTAATGCGTCCTTGTATTGGTATTGTTATCTGCCATTTTCTTCTGTCTTTAATTTGTTTTGCTAAGATAAATATACGCTTGATTGATTTCTGTTTATGTTTTTTAGAAAGGAGGAAGTCCGTGCTTTTTCTTAGGATTTTCCTGTGTCTTGTTTTTGCATATTTCCAAAGCGTGAGAAATATAATCTCTTGTTTCGTTTGGTTGAATGACCGCATCGACATATCCGTATGAGGCTGCAACGTAAGGATTTGCGAACTTCTGTTTGTATTCCTCGATTTTCTCTTTTCGAGTCTTTTCAGGATTTTCCGATTTCATTATTTCGCTTCTGAAAATTATGTTTGCAGCACCTTCAGGACCCATTACGGCAATTTCGGCAGTAGGCCATGCAAACACAAAGTCAGCCTTCAAGTGGCTCGAACACATTGCTATGTAACCACCTCCGTAAGCCTTTCTGAGTATGACGGTGATTTTTGGAACAGTAGCTTCCGAATAAGCATACAAAATCTTTGCTCCGTGGCGTATAACGCCCGCGTGTTCTTGGTCAATGCCCGGAAGATAACCCGGAAGGTCTTCCAAGGTAACCAAAGGAATGTTGAAAGCATCACAAAATCTTATAAACCTTGCCGCCTTATCCGAAGAGTTGCAATCCAAAACACCTGCCAACGCAATAGGTTGGTTTGCCACAAATCCGACAGTTTCTCCGTTAATTCTCGCAAAGCCTATCACGATATTTGGAGCAAACAACTCTTGCACTTCAAGGAACTCCGAATTATCTACAATACTCTTTATTATATGTCTTACGTCGTAAGGCTTTGCAGGGTCGGAAGGAAAGACGCTGCTTATTTTGTATTCCTTTGAACGAGGCTTCTTTGCAGGGAATGGGTCTGCCTTCTTATCGTTGTTCCACGGAATATAGGTAAAGAGATTTTTGATTTGGTCAAAACACTCCTGCTCACTTTCTGCAAAGAAATGAGCATTTCCCGACACTTCTGCGTGAACTCTTGCACCTCCGAGGTCTTCTTGTGAGATTTCTTCTCCGAGAACGGTCTTTATTACGTCAGGTCCGGTGATAAACATCTTGGAAATCTTATCCACAACGAACACAAAGTCCGTCAAAGCAGGGGAATAAACTGCTCCTCCTGCACAAGGACCGAGTATAACCGAGATTTGAGGGATAACACCCGAAGCCATGGTATTGCGATAGAAAATATCACCATAGCCCGACAAGGCATTGACACCCTCTTGTATTCTTGCACCACCCGAATCGTTGATACCGATTATAGGAGTCTTCAACTTCATGGCATGGTCCATTATCTTGCAAATCTTCTTTGCGTGCATAAAGCCCAACGAACCTCCTGCCACAGTAAAGTCTTGAGCATAAATACAAACAGGATAGCCGTTTATTGTTCCCGTACCTGTAACCACTCCATCGCCGGGAAGAATTTTCTTGTCCATATCAAAATCTCTTCCCGAGTGTTGAACAAACAAGTCATATTCATGGAAAGAGCCTTCGTCCAACAACTCCAAAATTCTCTCTCGAGCTGTCAATTTTCCGATTGCTTTTTGCTTCTCCACCGCTTTTTCTCCACCTCCCTGAAGCACAAGCTGCATTCTTTGTTTAAGTTCGTGCGTTTTACTATTTACCGACATAACTTAAAAATTTAATTACACACTACATTGTCGTGGCAAAGGTACAAAAAAAAATTCATTTGGTATTTTCTTCACCTCATTTGCCCTTTTGCCAATATAAGACACCCGATACTTTCTGCTTTTACAACAATTTGAAAAACAGAAAGTTTGAACCACCGAAAATAAAACGCCGATTCAGTTCTGTCAAAACGCCGTTTTATTCTGTCAAAACGCCCTTTCAGCCGACCAAAACGGCGTTTTTTTTCGAGCATTTTCAAGCAAAAAATCGCCTTTGTAAGTAGTTGATTTTCAATTCGCTCATTTTTACACAAAAAAATCGCCGTTTTTTTCCAAAAAATCTTCGTTTTTTCGGAAAAAATTGGCGTTTTTTTTGATGAGAAAACGGCGTTTTTTTTTGAGCATTGTTTGATGGGCGAAAATTGCTTCGATAAAATCGATTACAAATAAGCCTTGCAGATTTTCAAAAAAGGCGTATCTTTGCAACTTGATACGCAAGAGAGCGTGTCATATTTTGTTGAAATTTGAGAGCGTTGTGCTTTATCTATAAACGAAAACCTGAGAAATTTTCGCAAACTAATGGATAAGATGATGCTTCAGTTGCTCACGCGGTCATGCGTGAACGATTGTTCATATTCTTTCCATTAGGGTAATTCTCAGGACCTTCGTTTAGAGATTGTGGACAGTGGTTCACGTTCTTTTTTTGTTTAATATCCCGACCGAACCACAGGGAACAATTAGTTAGTTTATGAGTAATGTAAAACTTGAAGAATGCATCAAAGGAGTAATGTTTTCGATGCATGATCAGACAGACCATTCAACAAACATTGAAGTTGAAGGAAGTTTCTTGTTTTTAATCTCCAATCTTGCAAAATATCACAAAGATATTATAGAATTACAAGAAGCAGATACAAAATGCCTTGCAGTACTATTTAGTGATCTAATCGTGAATAGGTTTCATGTGTCGCATCCAAGATGTATTAACCATGCAGGCGTAAATGTTTCCATTGGAGATGTTGCTTGTTCAGTTTCTCTCTATTCATTCGTGAAACTTTGGAAAGATGGCAGGTTGCCAAACGAATGTTTTATTCTTTTTGCCTTAATGCTTCATGAGGGAGAAAATCATATTGAGAGAATAGTTGAATCATATCTGTGGTCAGAGATAGAAAATCTCAATCCATATAATCCAATTACAAGGCTAAAGGTTGCTGCTATAGGTTCAAAGAAATGGGCTATTGTTAAAGGATTAGAGTATGTTATTTTAAGAGAATGTGAAAGACGTAGCTGCTTTGACAAAAGCCTATTGGCTTATACTGACACATTAAAAATCGACTATTCTCAAGTTCTTGAAATTCTCGAAAACAAGACCCCGATAGATGAAGCCATAAGTATCTATGAGTATCTTAAAAGTAAATTTGTTTCGGATTCTCCTTTTGACTTCGACGAGTAACCGAGTAACATAGTTTTGTATTTGAATTTTAATCAATAAATAGCAATAGTAATGGAAAGACTTTACAAAAAATCTTTTGTATTTAATGCCCATCGATACGAAGAATATAAAGATGGGATGTGCCTAAATCAAGGTAGAATAGATTGTAAAATAGTAGCCGAATATCAAGGTTTTGATACTATCATCTTTAAACTTGAAGGCGATGTACCAAATAGAATAAATAAACAATTTAATTTGCCAATTACAGATGACGATGATGTACTTGCAGATAGAGTTCAATATGGCAGGTTATTAAGAACACATCATTGGTATGATTCAAACGAGCCAATAGTTTGCAACATTATGAATACAATGCAGTCGATAAGATTTGCTATGCTATCTCCTCTTCGTATGATTGAATTTATTGGCGGATTTGAAGAAATATTTTAGTGAGTATCAGAATATTGTTTGGTGTAAAAATAGCTATATTATCAGAAATTCGTTTGATTTAGAATTGAATTATGACACAAATATCATATTCATACATAGGTTGTAAGAATAAACTTGAAATAAATATTCCTTTTTCTTCTGGAGAAAAGATAATTATTGCAGATGTAATCGTCGATATAGACGGAGATAGGTGCATTGCTTATACTTCGTATTCTCTGTTCCTTAAACGATTGATTGCATTTGGAGTGGATACAGATTTCTATATTGGAAAAATGCAAAAAGCTTATGAAAAGATCGAGCGAGGCGAGTCAATATATGATACTATGAAGTATATGATTACAGACCATGTTAATCAATTTGGAAGAGTAATTGATACAGATCTCTTTTTGATGGCTTCGGCTTTATCACGAGTAATGAAAGCTAAAATAGGTACCTGTAGCTACGAAAGCTTTCAAGAAGCATTAAACATTGCAAAGGAACAATTTTTAGACAAACTATTCATTACTACATATCAAATGGTAGGAGAGTCGTTTACAAACCCTTCAATTGTTCCTGCGTCAGAGCATCCAGAATTTCTAGAATAATAGAAGCAATTAAACTTCAAAGACCGAACTTACTTTGTGGTTCGGTCTTTTTTTTGTGCTTGTGGAATGGTTGAATGAATGGGAATAGAGAAAAACAAAGTTCTTTTGACAAAACTTCCCGACAGAACAACTACGAAAATCGACAAATTTATCGGTTGGAAAGAGAAGTAATCAGTCTGTTTTCAAGCCTTTTTTCGAGTAAGTTTGCGATTGGATTTTTTAGAGTGCAAAAACAAGAGAAAAAAACAGCACACAAACAGAACGTTTTTGCACTTTTTGGGTTTGAAAATATGGCGATTTTGTCGATGGTTTACAGCAGATCGAAAGGGGTGAATGCCGAAATGATGTGTTCGATTTGGGCAGGAGAGTTGTCGTTTGCCACTATCGACACAACGTCAAAGCGGGATTCTTTGTCGATGTTGCACCTCAAAAGGTAGGCATTGGCGGCTTTGATGATTTGTTTCTGCTTTTTGAAGTTCACTTTCTCGTATGGCTGCTCGAAATAGCTGTTTGAAAGGGTCTTGACTTCGACAAAAACAATACTGTCGGTCGATTCGTCCATTGCGATAATGT
>SAMEA3663235__coassemble_211_pt1 | contig 19347 bp, 20 predicted proteins | sample SAMEA3663235__metabat2_low_PE_020 | metagenome-assembled genome bin SAMEA3663235 (sample SAMEA3663235) | pig gut metagenome | biome: pig gut; feature: pig-associated habitat; material: faeces | place: China | collected 2013 | reverse complement strand
ATTTGAAAACTCCTACAGACAAGACCCGGGCAAGGTTGGTGATAATTGGGCAAAGGCTCAAGAAGTTCGCAAAAAGACAAAGGAGATAATAGAATACATAGACAACATGAAATATGAGTTGTTTGTTGTAGTAGAAGGAACTCCCGGGGGTGTTGCCGAGGCGAAGAAACTTTTGAAAGAAAAAGGTTTTGATGCTGTTCAAAAGAAAGACGAATACTCATCTCCGACAAACTACTTTTTGGCAGGCAGTGAAGACGGCTCAAAGGGAAAAGCCATTGAGTTGAGGAACAAGATAGACAAATACCAAAAGGAAATGTTACAATATGCTTCCGGTTCGTTCAAGGAGACTTTGAAGAGTATGCAAATAGATTTCAAAGGACCGTTCAAGAATGCTTCGGGGGAGACACTGAATTGGCAGATGTACAACTTCTTCCACACCATTGCTTTGGCAGACATGGTATTGTTGAACAAGTTTAAGTCAGAAATTCAAAATGCAGAGGTCGATTTGGTCAATCACCTTTACTCTGCAGTATCTGCAGACGACTTTAAGTTCAATACGGTCGTAGCAAAAGTTGTTCCAAAATCAACATACATAATTCAAGGAGGACAATATGAGGCAGATGTGTTTGTTGCAGCATACGATTCTCGAAGCGAGCTTACGGGAGAAGTGAGAGGACAACAATATACCGGAGACTCGGGAATGTTGAAGTTGAAGTTTGGAGCAGGAGCTTTGGGACCACAAAAATACAGTGGTACCTTGTATGTCAAGAAAGAGAGCGGAGCTGTACCATACGACTTTGAAGGCGAATACTTTGTTGCAGCACCATCTGCAACAATCTCTCCAACCAAGATGAACGTACTATACATTGGAGTTGATAACCCAATATCTGTATCGGTACCCGGAGCTAACTCAAAAGATGTGAACGTTACCGCAACCGGAGCAGGAATTGTTTTGAAGAAAGTAAAAGACGGAGAATTTATTGCCACAGTCAAATCCCAAGGAAAGGCAAGCATCAGTGTGTCTGCCAACATGGGAGGAAAGACAATGAACATGGGTACAATGGATTTCAGATGTAAGGCAATACCAAAGCCGACGGCAATGGTTGGAACTTACACCGGAGGAAGAATACCGAAAGAATCGTTGCTCACACAAGGAGGCTTGCGTGTGTCGATGGAAGGATTTGACTTCCCTGTAAACTACACTGTAACATCGTTTACCATGTCGTTCAACACAGGAGGAGATGCGCAAGCTCCGATACAAGCAACAGGCAGTCAATTCACAGCAGAAATGAAAGCAAAATTGGGTAAACTCAGACGAGGAAACAAAGTCTATATCGAAAACATCAGAGCCAAAGGACCTGATGGGGAAAAGGCTGTAAGCAATCCTCAGATGATATTTACCATTCAGTAAGAAAACGTAAACTTAAAACTTAATCGATATGAGAAAGTTCGGATTATTAGTATTGGGATTGTTGTTGTGCGGCACAGCGAACGTGAATGCACAAGTCATGGAAGAGCCTGAAGAAAATCTTGATGGATTTTATGTTAAGAGTTCCGATGCTTATCCTGACGGAAAGAAACCATTTGAGTATCCATACGTGAGAGAAGACGATGTTGTTTGGTCTTATAGAGTGTGGAGGGTGATAGATTTCAGAGAAAAGATGAACCAAGTGTTCTACTATCCCCTTGTACCCGACCAAGGACGAAAGAACCTCACGACCATTTTGGACGAAGCGTTGACCGAAGGACGTATCAGAGCTTTCGAAGACGATATGTTTACTCAGGAGATAACAAATTGGACGGAGTATAAGTCAAAGTTTGGAACAACGAGAACAGAAACCCTGATAGATTATGATGTTGACGGAATGGAAATAACGAGAGATACTTCCATTTTCGTTCCTGCAAACTTCGAGAGTGCAGAGCAGTTGAGAATAAAAGAAGATTGGTTCTTCGACAAAAACAGAACAGTGGAAGATGTCAGAATTATCGGATTTTCTTTGGTTGCTTCATACGAGAAATCGGAGGGAGACGTTCAGACCTTGGCGTTGGGTTGGATTAGATACAACGATCCCGAAGTCAGATTGTTGCTTGCCAACTCGGAAGTCTATAATCCTCAGAACGACAAGGCAAGACGTTCCTATGACGACATATTCCAAAAGAGAATTTTCGACAGTTACATAATCAGAGCGACAAACACTTTCAATCGTTCCATAAAAGATTACTTGCAAGGAGCAGATGCCTTGGCAGAATCTGAAAGAATAAAAGAACTTTTGTTCAATATGGAAGAAGATATGTGGGAATACTAATGATTTGATTTTATTGATACGAGGCTTGCGGACAGAAGTTTGCAAGCCTCGTTTTTTTTCTTTTAGCATCATGTGGAAGATATATGCAATTCTTTCGGCACTCTTTGCAGCCCTTACAGCCATCTTTGCCAAGATAGGAGTGAGAGACATACCCTCAAACCTTGCAACAGCAATCCGAACAACAATAATATTGCTACTCACATGGGGGATAGTTTTCTTTGCCCGAGAACAGAGCATGCTTAAAGACATCAATCGGCACACATGGCTCTTTCTCATACTTTCGGGAGTAGCCACAGGCTTGTCGTGGCTCTTCTATTTCAAGGCACTCCAAAGCGGAGAAGTGTCGAGAGTTGCACCTATTGACAAACTGAGCGTTGTGATTACCATACTCTTGGCATTTGTTTTTCTCAAAGAGCCGGCAAGCCCGAAAGTGATAATAGGAGCGGTATTGATAATGGCAGGCAGTTTGTTTATGCTCTGGAAATAACAACTAAGACAGCATAAGAAATATAGTGTCATATATCTGAGAATACAAAGAAAGAATATGAAAACAGAGATACAGCCGCAGCACACCAATCGTTCAGCAGCCTTTGAAATGTGGATTTCTTCCCCAATGCCAATGGTTACCATGACAAAAACGATGAACGTAACACGACTTGTACGCCATGGCAGGCGGCACAATCGCAGTTTCAATATGCTTATGTGTTGGGCAATCGCTAAGGCAGCAAGCCGATTGCAAGAGTTCTATATCTTGCCCTGTGCAGGCAGGCTCTTCAAGTATGATACCCTTGCAGTCAATACCATAGTACAAAACAAGGCAGGCGGCATCAACTCTTGCGATATACCATTTAGCGAAGATTTGAATTGCTTCAGCTCCGATTATACTCAACTTACAATGCAGGCAAAAGACAAATGCCAAAGTACTTTTCTTGAAGAGAGCATGATAATAGGAACTTCGGCAATGATACAAACCGAATTGGACACTATTGTCAATCAATACACCGACAAATTCTCAAACCCCATGGTCTTATGGGGCAAATACAGAAAGCATTGGTTCAAAACCCTGCTCCCTGTCTCATTTCAGTTTCATCATGTGCAGATGGACGGAATGCAGGCAGCACTCTTCCTCGAATACTTACAACAAGAGATAAACAATCTGTAAAATCCTACAGCAACCCTGCCGGCACACAAAAACGAACGACACCACACAGTGTAAAAACATAGAAAACAATATCTCCCTCACAAGAGAAACAGAAAAACAAAAAACACAATACACCATGACGCAAAAAACAATAGCCGTAGTCTATTCTTCCAAATACGGCACAACGAAGACGATTTGCGAAACCATCAAAGAACATTCGGACAACAATACCACCTTTGACCTCTTTTGTTTGGACAAAGGCGAGCAGCCCGACTTGAACAACTACAACCACATCATCATCGGCACTTCGGTCTATGCAGGACACCCTCGGGCAAAGGTCGTTGCATTTTGCCAATCAAACATAGAAGCCATAAAGAAACTCCGTCTCTCTCTGTTTGTGTGCGGAATGGACAAAGCAAATGCCAAGAAAGAAATGGAAACCGCTTACCCTTCCGAGTTGAGAAACCCGGCAGTGCAACTCAAATTCTTTGAAGGAGAGTTCAAGTTGGAAGACATGAAGTTTTTCGACAAGATGATTTTGAAACTGATGCTCAAAGTAAAGCAGTCAGTTCGCAGAGACTACAACGACGAAGTCGCAGACTTTGTTTCCAAAACCTTGATGTAGTCAAATACTACTCTACTCTACCAATAGTTTCTTTTCGACAGAGCCTTTTGCGGTTTGAAGTCTTATGAAGTAAACGCCTTTTTGCAAGGAGGAGACGTCCAAAGCCATGCTGTTGGCGTTGCATTTGCCCGAAAGGACTTCGCGACCCGTTGCATCAACAAGGGTATAGCCCTTAATTTTGTACGAACACACCACGTTCACGCTCTTGCTTGCAGGATTTGGATATAGCGAAGTGTAACTCTCCAAATTCACATCGACCACAGCCGAATTGCCACCCTCATCTTCCGTTCCCGGCTCGGCAAAGATAGGGAAATAGAAAATATCACAATACCAACCACGTTCAATATGCAACTCCTCGGCATACATGATTTGACCTGCTTCTTGAGCCATTTGCAAGAAAGGCTTGGTAGTGCCGTCGGTATATCTCACCATAGGCGTTTTGTTAGAGTGGCAAGGCGAAACCTCTCCCGTTTGAGGGTCTCTCGTGTAGTATGCATAACTAATACCATTAACATACCAACTATAATGCGAATTTGCGTCTCTTACATAAAACTCTTCGGGAAACCATAGCGAAAGAGAAAAATCTCTGTTTACCGTTATCACATCATCAAACAAATACTCGACAATAGAAATTCGCTCATCTTCACGTTGGTATGCTCGATGAAATACAGGTTTATAGACCTCCGTAATAACACTATCGCTTACAACATCTCTCAATCTCAAAGACATAAGCGTATCACTATCAAACCCAAACATACCCAAAAAAGCGACACCTGACAATCTTGCAGTCGAATCACAAGGATAGAACTGTTCTATATCAGTAACCGTATCTCCTGCACTCATTATAGGACGAAAAATCGCATTTGCATTAGGAGAAAGATATGCGTTAGCATCTAAGTCCCCGGATAAGGATATGGATCTGCAAGTAGAAAAAGCCGATGGGAAACATATCCTTTCCAAATACTCATCATCTCCGTAATCTCCGTAATTTTGAGAGAAACACTCAATACTTGCAAAAGCAAGCAAGGCTAATAAAAAAATCTTTGTGGTTTTCATATCTGTTTGTTTTGATGTTTGAACTCCTCTTTGATGCCACAAAGATACAAAATTATTGTTCAATGACAAATTTTTTTTCAGAAATTGTTGAATTGTTTTTCTGATATTGCCCAATTCAAAATAAGCATGGCAAAGGGAAAAGAGATAATCGCATTTGTAAACCTCTGCAAATCAGACACAACAAAACGCCGTTTCAGCAAAACGACTCGGCATTTTACCCGACTGAAACGCCGAGTTGTTTTCTTAACTCGCCGTTTTGCTTTCTGATTGGTAAATAATGATTTGTTCTGACAAACAAGCTGCCGTGTGGAATAAATATTGAGTTGTATGTTTGTCAAATTGTCCTATTTTTTTATACCTTTGCACAAAAAAAGAAGCGGAACGGTCAAACCCCTTTACCATTCCGCCTCCGAATTTGAAGGAACAATTAAAATTTTAGAAACGACTTACAAATTTTTACGCTGCAAAATTAGTGTCATTTGCCTATGTGGGCAATACCGCAAAAAGGGTATTTTTAATACAAGAGTTGAAGAGAGATGAAAGGATATTGTTGTGAAAATGATAAGTTGTACGATGTGATATGCCAAACGCCGGAGCTTTTGTGTGTCATTGCTCGTTTCGGAATAGGTTGCGGCTTTGGAGATAGGACGATAAGGCAGATTTGTCAGGAAAAGGCGTTGGATTGCAATACTGTTTTGGCGGTCTTGAACTTTCACACCAAGGCTGTGAGATTTTATGACCCTGAGGTCAATCTTTCGATTGAGTGTCTGCTCGGCTATTTGCAAAATTCGCACAAGTACTATCTTGATTATTTGTTCCCCACAATAAGGAAAAAACTTATAGAAGCTGTCGGCAGTCTGACAGATAACGAATTGGCGTTCATGATATTGAAGTTCTTTGATGAGTATGCACTATATGTCAAGAGGCACATGGAGAAAGAGGAGAAGGAGGTTTTCCCTTACATTGATGCTTTGTTGAAGGGAAAGCAGGTAAAGCCTGTTGCAATAGACATGAGCCTGTTGCATCGAAGTCCGATAGAGAAAAAATTGTCAGAACTCAGAGAGCTGATAATCAAGTTCTATGACATAAATGCGGATGGTATGTTGTTAAATTCTCTTCTTTACGACATCTTTACGCTGGAGGAGGATTTGACCTGCCATTGCAAGATGGAGACTACTCTTTTTGTCGAACAAGTCAAGCGAATTGAAGCCTCGGGAGGCAGAAAGTTCAATCAGGCTCTCTCGGAGGAGAGAGATAGCACTCTGAGCGAACGAGAAAAAGAAATTGTAGGCTGTATTGCCATGGGAATGAGTAACAAAGAAACCGCCGACCGTCTTTGCATATCGACAAACACCGTTGCCACTCACCGCAAAAACATAGCCAAGAAAATCAACATACACTCTTCGGCTGCCTTGGTGCTGTATGCGATAATGAACAACATCATAACAACCGAACAAGTTCGCTCGGCAAAAAAGCAGGACAAATAGCCTCTCTTTCGATTGGAAAAGTTCAAAATCCGAACAGCGTAGGCAAACACAATCACTCCTCAACTACTATCGGCAAAATGTCGATCTCTTTCGACTTCGGTCTTGTTGAGCATGAAATTGTCGGCTTTGCTTGCAAGAGCAAAAGGGCGAGACTTCTATGATTGTATGTTTGCCAAGCCGTCGTATGAGTTCCTTGCCACAAGATCGGGGATAAGCAATCCCGAAGAATTAAAACAAGCTCTCAAAAGCAAATTGGCAACAATAGATTTGAATGTCAAGAAACGTGATTTTGAACATCTGTTGTTTGACAGCCGTTCTGCGGGAAAAATTCTGCGATTTGCAGACTTTGTGGAGTTGAATTTGTAAAATGAATTGGCAAGAGGGTATAAAGAAAGCGGCGTACCGCTTTGACGATACGCCGCTTTGTTATTTTCTTTCGGCAAGTTAGATTAGTTTTGCCAATCTTTCAGCCAAGTCGCACACTCTGTTTGAGTATCCGTTCTCGTTGTCGTACCAAGAAACGACCTTTACAAAGTTGCCGTCCATTACCATTGTGAGCTTCGAGTCGAAGATTGAAGAGTGGGTGTTGCCAACTATGTCGCAGCTTACGATAGGGTCTTCTACGTATTCCAAGATACCTTTCATCGGACCTTCTGCTGCTGCTTTCATTGCTGCATTTACTTCTTCTACTGTTACGTTCTTTTCCAACTCTACTGTCAAATCCACAACAGAACCGTCAGGTGTAGGAACTCTCATAGACAATCCGTGCAATTTGCCTGCCAATTCGGGGATAACCAAGCCCACCGCCTTTGCTGCTCCGGTTGAAGTAGGTATGATTGAACAAGCTGCTGCTCTTGCTCTTCTCAAATCTTTGTGAGGCAAATCCAAGATGTGTTGGTCGTTGGTGTAAGAGTGAACAGTGTTCATCAAGCCTCGCTTAATACCGAAGTTGTCGTTCAACACTTTTGCAATAGGTGCCAAGCAGTTGGTTGTGCAAGAAGCGTTTGACACACAAGTCATTTCTTTTGTCAATATGTTGTCATTTACTCCCAAAACCACTGTTGCATCTACGTCCTCTGCTTTGTCTGCAGGCACTGTCAAGATTACTTTCTTTGCTCCTGCTTTGATGTGCTTTGTCATCAAGGCTTTGGTCTTGAAATGACCTGTCGATTCGATTACTATGTCTATTCCAAGTTCTCCCCAAGGTAGTTGTTCAGGGTCTTTCTCGGAGTAAACGCGTATCTTCTTGCCATTTACCACCAAATACTCGCCTTCTGCCTTTACTTCTCCGTCAAATCTGCCGTGAACAGAGTCGTACTTCAACAAGTGTGCAAGTGTTGCTGCATCGGTCAAGTCGTTGATAGCCACAACCTCAACATTTGTTTTTCTTTGTATGTTCCTAAATGAGACTCTGCCGATACGACCGAATCCGTTAATTGCTACTTTTACCATAATCTTACGTTTTTAATATGTTAGACTTTATTACGCTAAAAAAATCTTTTGCAAAGGTATGACTTTATTTCAAAGTGAGCAAAACTTTATCGCATGAAAATGGACTTTTCTATCTCTTCCCATAGTGCGTTGTACATCATGTCTCCTTGTAAATAATAACCTGAGAGCGTCAGATGTACTTTATCTTTTTGCATTAGTTTTTCTTGTTCCCATTTGGTCGAAGAGCCTTTTTTGCCCATTATGCTGTACCAATCCCAGACTGCACAGTTGTTTTTTTGTGCCACTTGTTTGATTTGCTCACAGGCTTGTTGCATATTTTGGTTTATTTGTTTGCGTTTGTACCAACAGTCGGAAGGAGTGGTCAGAAGTATTGCCACTTCGGGAAGTTGGGTTCTTATTTTGGCTATCAGGGTTTCCATGTTGTGTTCAAAGGTCTTTACTCCGCCCGGTTCGTAGCAATCGTTTGTTCCGAGGCTTATGATTATCAGGTCTAAATGCAGTGTTTTGAGTATTGCATCGTTGTTTGTATTTATGTAGTGTCGGGCTTCGGCAGAGTTTACTCCGGTTGCGTTATATACAACTCCTGCATCGCCACTATCAAAGTAAAATCCATAAATGTACAACGTGTCATCACTCGATTTGTTTACTCTTACGGTTATTTTGTCGGTGTAGTCGTTGAGAGAAAACAAGGTGTAGCCATTTTCGTTGTGGCGTTTGGTGTATGAAGGATAGTCTATGCTTATCTCATCGCCTTCTTTTAGCGGAGAATGATAAACTCTCAGGTCGTTGAAGTCGTATTTCACAGGGTTGCGATTGTTTACTTCTATGGTGATTTCGGCACTTTGAGCATTGGTGCTTACTGTGTTTGCAAAAAAAGTGTTGTGTTGAGGGTTGTTTGAGAGTATGTTGTGGTGTTTCCACTGCGGACTGTAAGAGAGCTTGTAGCTGTCGGGACAGCCGTTTGTGAAGGGGCTGACCATGCCTCTTGATGCTTGAAGTCCGGGAAGTATCGACTGGAAATTTGCTCTTGCTCTTCCGCTGAAAAAGTCTGCTTGCAGGTGAGAGTCTCCAATATGCAGGATATGCACTTGTCCTTTGCCTTGCTTAATCGGACGGACAAACTTGGCATATAGCTTTTTGAAAGAGTTGAAAGAGTTGCCGCAGTACTCTATTTTGTTCGCTTTGTAGTCGATAAACGAGTAGTGCTGCAGTTCTTTTGGCTGAGCAGTGGTTGTAAGGGGTGTGATTGCAAAAAGCAAAAGCAAAACAAATCGCAATAGCTTCATCAGATATTTGCGGTTATTTCCCTGAATGTCTTCTCCAAACTGCCGCCTGCCGAAAGGTGTTTGGTCTCATCGTCGGCAACCAATCGTCCGTTGTTGATGATGATTACTCTTGAACATACTGCCTCTACTTCTTGCATTATGTGGGTTGAAAGAAGTATGGTTTTGGTTTTGCCAATTTGTTTGATGAGGTTTCGTATTTCCACAAGCTGGTTGGGGTCTAATCCTGTTGTGGGTTCGTCAAGAATGAGAACTTTGGGGTCGTGTATCAACGCTTGTGCTATGCCTACTCGCTGTTTGTAGCCTTTGCTCAGTGCTTCTATCTTTTTGTTTGCTTCTTTTTCAAGACCCGTAAGAGCGATTATCTCTTCCACTCTGTCTTTTCTGAGTTTTCGCTCTATTTTATGCACTCCTGCAACAAACAAAAGGAACTCTCTCACATACATATCCATATATAGAGGGTTTTGTTCGCTCAGATAGCCTACCGATTTCTTTATCTCCATCGGATTATCGAAAATATCGTAGCCGCATACCTTCGCTTCACCCGAAGTAGGAGGAATGAAACAAGTCAGTATTTTCATCATTGTCGATTTGCCTGCACCGTTTGGTCCGAGCAATCCCACAATCTCACCATCTCCAATGGACAAAGAGACATTGTCCAAGGCTTTTTGCTTTCCATATACCTTCGTAAGGTTGTTCACAATAATCGACATAACAATATCATTGTTTTAATGGTGCGAAGTTACTCAAAAAAAACGTATTTTTGCAGGTCGATAAACGGAAAAATATGAAAATAACGGCAAAAGAAGATTGTAACTTGTTGAAACTGCTTGGGACGACATTTCCCGAAACTTCTGTTACCAAGTTGAAGAAAATGATAATGTACGGCTGCATAAGCTACAAAGGAGCGACCATAAAGAGCTTGGAAATGCTCATCAAGAAGGGTGAAAGCATCGAATATACAAAGTATTCGGGAGGAAAGGGCGTATCAAAACAGAAAACCGACCTGCCAATTATTTTTGAGGACAGAAACCTGATTGTGGTGAACAAGTCATGCGGAGTGAAGTTCGCTTCGGAGGTCTCTTACAAAGGAAAGACGATTTGCAGTATGACAAAATCATACTTGAAACGTAAATATGGTGATGCTCAGTCTGTGTTTCCGGTATGCCAAGTGGGAGATTATGATTCGGGATTGTGTGTTCTTGCAAGGGACAAGCGTTCTGCCGCAGCTATATCGGCAATTTGGAACAAGATAACAAAACAATATGTCTGCATTGTAAGAAACGATTTGCTCAAAGGGGAGAACGGACGCTTCAACAACTACATTCTCAAAGGTAGCGGCAGGATTGTGAGCTTGAAGTACCGCTTGGCAGAGCAGATAAGCCTCAAAGACGAGAGCCTTTCGGTGCTTGAAGTAATACAAACCGAAGGAAACATGAAAGATTGCAGGGAATTGTTCAACGAAATCGGTAATCCGATTGTGGCAGATTGTGATTTTGACAGAGCGGCAATGTCAAACAATTTCTCAAAGATATGTATGAACGGAATATCTTTCCGACATCCTGCAATCGGAAGAGTAATCTCGCTCGAAATAGCAGAACCGAGAGGATTTAGAACAGTGAACCAATAGAATGTTTTGAGACAATATGGAAGTAAAAATAGGAGATATTACAGACCTTCTTGAAACCATTGCACCGCTTTCTTTTCAAGAGCATTATGACAACGCAGGTCTGTTTTGCGGAAGCAAAGATGAGGTTTGCAGTGGCGTGTTTGTGTGTTTGGACGTGAGCGAAAAGGTTATCGACAATGCCATGGAGAAGGGGTGCAACCTTATTGTATCACATCACCCCTTGGTGTTTAGAGGCTTAAAGAGTCTCTTGCCGCAAAACAACGTTGCAAAGACAGTACTCAAAGCTGTTACAAACAATATATGTCTTTATTCTTCCCATACAAATCTTGATGCGGCAAAGGACGGAGTGAATACTCTGCTTGCCAAAACAATAGGATTGGAGGGCTTTGAGCCGTTTAATGTTGGCCAATCCGACCCGAGATATTTCGGAATTGGCGGTATGGGCTTTTTGTCCGAGCCTTTGATGGTCGAACCTTTCCTTCGGAAAGTCAAAGACGCTCTTTCCAATCCGCACATAAGGTATGTGGAGGGCAGAAACAAGCAGATAAAAAGCGTGGCTCTCTGTTCGGGAAGCGGAAGCGAGTTTATACCTCTTGCAATCGAAAAAGGAGCAGACTGTTACCTTACGGGAGATTTGAAATATCACGATTTTCTCGATGCCGAAGGCAGGATTGTGCTTGCAGATATAGGGCATTTTGAAAGTGAAGCCCTAATAAAACGGCACATTGTTTCAATCATATCAAAAAACTTTTGTAATTTTGTACCCTTATTTTGCGATGATTTGCCCAATCGGGTAAAAAGTCTCTGAACAATTAGGATTTAATAAAAACAAAATATAGACATGGCAAAGAAAGTGAAAGAAACGGAAGCCTCAAAGCCCGTAATCAAAAACGAAGAGGCGGACTTGGCGGTAGAAAAACGATTGATTGCCCTTTACAGACTGCAACAAATCGATTCACAAATTGACAAAATCAGAATAATACGAGGAGAGCTGCCTTTGGAAGTTCAAGACTTGGAGGACGAAACCGAAGGCCTCAAAACCCGAATAGGCAAGTTCAAAGATGAAATAGCTTCTTGCGAATCCATGATAGAGGAAAAGAAGTTGAAAATGCAGGAATGCGACACCCTTATTGCCAAATACACTGACCAACAGAACAATGTAAGAAACAATCGTGAGTACGAATCTCTTGCAAAGGAGATTGAGTTTCAAGACTTGGAGAAGCAACTCTGTGAAAAGAAAATCAGAGAGTATAAAGCGAGCATAGAGAACTACAAAATGGAGATTGCGAAATATACAGAGGTATATGAGGATAAGGTAAAGGACTTAGAAGTTAAGAAATCGGAGCTTGACGAGATTATAAGGGAGACAGAAGAGAAAGAAAGACTGTTGTTGGCAAAGGCAGAGGAGAATGAGAAACTCATAGAGGAGAGATACCTTACCGCATTCAAGAGGATACGTTCCAATGCGAGAAATGGCTTGGCTGTTGTTACCGTCGATAGAGATGCTTGCGGCGGTTGCTTCAACAAAATCCCTCATCAACGCCAAATGGACATTCAAATGCACAAGAAAATCATCGTTTGCGAGTACTGCGGCAGGATTTTGGTCGATCAAACCATAGCAGCAGAAGTTGAAGACGAACTATCAAAAGAATAATGTACAGATATTTTGAAAACGCCTTGGTGGTCAATCAGGGCAAAGCTCAATACGCAAACGTATTGACAAAATCAAATCGGATAGAGGCGGTAAGTACGGAGCCTTTATCCGATTTGCCTTTTGGCACAGAGAGGATTGATTGTGGAGGATTGTTGCTTCTGCCCGGAGTTATCGACGTTCACGTACATTTTCGTCAGCCCGGAATGGAGTACAAGGCAGACATGGAGAGCGAAAGTCGTGCAGCAATTGCCGGAGGGGTTACAACAGTGTTGGAAATGCCCAATACCAACCCCGCAACCACAAATATCGAACGCCTCAGAGAGAAACTTTCGCTTGCCAAAGAGAAAATGTATTGTAACTACGGCTTCTATTTTGGTTTGACAAACGACAACTGCGAGCAGGCAAGAGAAGTATCGAGAGAAGATTGTTGCGGACTGAAACTCTTTCTCGGTTCTTCAACAGGCAATATGCTTGTAAACAGCGAGCAGAGTTTGGAGAACTTCTTCTCGATAGACGACAAGGTTATCTCGGCACACTGCGAAGATGAGACCATAATAAGACAAAACCTTGCACGATACAAAAGCGAATATGGCGATAGGGCAACGGCAAGCCTGCATCCGCTCATTCGTTCAAATCAAGCCTGCTTCAAAAGCTCCTCTTTTGCAGTACAGATGGCACAAAAGTACTCTGCACACCTTCATGTTGCACACCTTTCGACCAAGGAAGAACTTGCGCTTTTTGAACAAGGCGATATGAAACACAAACACATCACTTGCGAAGTCTCTCCCGTACATTTGTGGTTTTGCGATGAGGATTTTGCTCACTATGGCAACCTTATAAAGTGCAATCCGAGCGTAAAGACACGGCAGGACAGGGACGCTCTCAGAGAAGCTCTCAGAACAGATAAGATAGACATCATTGCAACCGACCACGCTCCCCACACATGGGAAGAAAAACAAAAGCCCTACTTTGAAGCTCCCTCGGGAATACCAACGCTGCAACATTCTTTGCTTGTCATGTTGCAGTTGGCAAAGCAAAACGAGATAACTTTGCCTCAAATAGTGCAGAAAATGGCACACAATCCGGCAGATTTATTCCAAATTAAGGATAGAGGATACATCAAAAAGGGCTATTTTGCCGACTTTGTGCTGATAAATCCCGACAAAAAAACGACAATTTCAAAGGAAATTTTATTCTCAAAATGTGCATGGTCGCCTTTTGAGGGTGAAACGTTTGACAATAAGATAGTTGCGACTTATTTGAATGGCGAAAAAGTCTATGAAAACGGGCAAATTTCGACCCAAAAACACGGCATGAAAATATAAAAACGCAGAAAAAGTTGCCAAAAAATTTGGTGGGTTCAAAAAAAGGCTGTATCTTTGCAAACGCAAACAAGGGGGGGAACGTTGGAGTGATGAGGTGAGATGGTGAATGCAAAAGTTCCTAACTTTGAGAGGGAGTATAGCTCAGCTGGTTTAGAGCATCTGCCTTACAAGCAGAGGGTCCTAGGTTCGAATCCTTGTACTCCCACAAACAAAAGAAGCGACTGCGAAAGTGGTCGCTTCTTTTTGTTTATTTCGCTTCTCCGAGTTGCCAATCCGTTTCATCACATCGGCAATCTAGATTTCCATAAGTTCAAAACATCAAGCAGACAGAAAGAAAATGCAGAGCAAAATTCGTTCTGCTCTGCACTTGCTTTAATACGATATTACTTTTTCCTGTATTATTGCTTTGTTAGCTTGTAATCGCAAAAGTCGGTATGAAGAATAAATCTGCCTTTTTCCTCCTTGAGGGTAAGGATTTCGCCGCTTTCCGCAACTATTTCCCAAACTCCTTTGCTGAACTTGGCGTCTTTGAATTTGAAAACTTCTTTGTCGTCCGGTCCGCTCAAGATTACAATTCGGGGCCGCCGCCGCCAAGCTCTGCCCCGAGTGGAGATTAAATGTTTTTTTATTTGTTACTTTTGCGTCTGTTGCATTGTTTGCAGAGCATTTGACAGTTGTCTCGTTCGGTTTTTCCGCCTTTTGACCATGGCGTTATGTGGTCTGCTTCCATTTCTTCAAAGGAAAACTGTTCTCCACACTCAGCACAAATTCCTAATTGGTTCTCGTAGGCATATCGTTTGTCGCTTTCTCTGAATGCTCTGATGTTTAGGTGTTTTTCATCGCCAAATAAGATGTATTCATATATGCCTCGGCGGTTTCTAACGTCCTCATCTTTCATCAAACGGCTGACTTCCTCTTCCAATTTCTCCGAGTCAAATTTTTCGTTTTTCAGTTTGTTGTACCACAATCCCCAATCCAAGCCTTTCATCTCTTTTCTGTAATTTGGGAAAACGGCTTTTACCCATGCAATGACGCTCTGAAAGTATAGCCAAAGTTCGTTTGCGTTTGCGTCGTGCTGATGATTTCCCATATAAGTCTCGATATTGCCTTTGCTAATCCACGAAATGGCTGTTTCAAGGTAGTCTTGGCGAATTGAACTTCCGCTCATATATTCGCCACCCAAGCCATAAGCCGGAGCATTTGTTTTACTGAAATAGCGTTTTGCGTTGCTGACCCACGAACCCGAATAAACTGCATTGCGAATTTCTTGTTCGGTGAGTTTTTCGCCTGCAATGTTGATTGTCTGAAACCATTTCAGTTTTTCACTCTCAGTACCTTCGCAAAAGTAAACCATAAGGTCGTAATCCAAAATCTTGTTTTTCTCGTCGTCTTGCAAGTTGTGGAAATATCTCATGTCGAAAGAGAAGTCTCCGTTTATGTATTGGCAAATGCTTATCGTTCTTTGCTGCCCGTCAAGCACCTCATATTCATCTTCGCCGCACTTTACCCAATACATGACGTTCAAAGGAAAGTTCTTGCTTACCGTATCGATAACCGCATCTCTCTGTTTGTCTTTGTAAACAAACTCTCTCTGATACTTGGGTCTTATATTGAGCTTGCCGTTCCAACCGACAACGCCTTCTTCGTTGCTGTCCTTATAACCTTCTGCCAAATCTCTGATTTTAATCTTGTGTAATTCGATTTTCATTGCTGCTTTCTATTTCTTTCTAATGAATATTCGTTTGTACATTGCTTTGCCATTGATTATTGCATGAGGATTTAATCCGTCCCATTCTGCTTCCGCACCACTTAAACCTTTGCCATTGTCTTCTGCCATACCGATTATTTCAAATTGTTCCGGATTAAATTTGTCCATAAAGGTAACCGGAACTCCCATAACGCCGTCATAGTCCATCGGAATGTCTTTTGTCTTGCTTACTTCTATGGCATTATAATTTTCATACTTTGGATATTGTTCCGGAGAGTAAGTTTTGTAAAGCACAAGTTCTTCATGTCGTTTGCTATGGTCAAGATTTGTAAACCAACAGCAGTTTCTAAACTTTACTAACTTGGTCTCCTCATCATAAACACCCTTCGCATAATCACGACTTGCACTTTCGGGTATGCTAAAATAGGCATTTCCTCCGCTAAATCCATTACCTAACCAAATTTTATTCTCTTGAATAAGTGTAAATATCTCTTTGTAGGTTATTGCGTTCTGGTTTCCGATTATCAAAAACTTCTTATCGTATTCTATAAGTTGGGCAACGTATTCACGGAATAGGGAAAAGGGAGGGTTGGTTACTACAATGTCGGCTTGTTTCAGCAGTTCTTTACATTCGTCGCTGCGAAAGTCGCCGTCATATTGCAGTTCTTTTATGTCCAATTCGCTATCTTCCACCTTGTGATTGCCGTTTTTGTCTCCCTCAATAGACTATATAGACTGCCTTTTCTGCCTTTCCCTCGCTGAATAGGTTGATGTCTCGGCTTTTGTAGCAGGTTGCAATCAGCTTTTTCAAGCCCAAGTATTCAAAGTTTTGAGAAAAGTAAAAGAAAAAGTTGCTTACTCGCGGGTCATCGCAGTTGCAGAGGATTGTTTTGCCCTTGAAGTGTTCTTTATAGTGCTTACACTCGTTTTCAATATCGGATAATTGGGTGTAAAACTCGTCTGCTTTTGCTTTTTTTGCTTTGTGTAGGTTCTCGTTCTTTGCCATAATTTATCGGTGTTTTGACTTGAAGCCATAAACTCCGATTCGGGCAAAACAAAAAAGGCGAAACCGCTTTGCATTTGCTTATTCCCATTGAGGTACCGCCAAGAACCTACACACAAAATAAGCACAAAACGGTTCACGCCCTAAGACGCGAACCTTCAACTGCTTATTCCCTTGTGTGAACTGAAAATTGGCGGTTTTCAATTGGAGAGAATAAGAGCTTAAAGCTCAATTTATTATCAAACTATTTGTTTTCTGTCTTCTTTATTTTTCTGTTCTTTGTTTTTTGTTTTGTTATTCGTTATTTCTGCATACAAAGATATGAATTTTTTTTGTTCAAGAGAGTTCTTGTATTCAAAAATCGCACAAATTTTGTAGGGGAGTGGTTGGTTTGGGGTCGGGGTTTGGGAAAATGACAAAAAAGTTTGCTTTTTGTAAAACATAGTCAGATTTCTTTCGTATAAGCTCGCAGAAAGAAAATACTTGAAAGACATATAAGGTAAAGATGAATTTACTGACTTTTTCGCAAGATAATCCGTTGCTGTTTACTCAGTCGTTGTTCTGGGTGTTCTTTGCTGTGGTTTTGATGTTCTATTCTCCGCTCAGAAACAAGCTCCGTGCAAGGCATTTCTATCTTTTGGTGGTCAGTTTCTTGTTTTACTATCTTTCGAGCGGGCTTTTTGTGTTTCTGCTCTTTGTTACTACGGTTTTGACGTATGGTTTTGGCAGGCTGCTCTTCCGACTGAAAAGCACGAAAGCACGAAAAACCTCGCTTGTTTTCGGTATTGTGGTCAATCTTTTCTTCCTTTGTTATTTCAAGTATTCGTATTTCATTATTGATATTATAAATGGCTGTTTTGGAGCGTCGTTGCAGGTTGTCAATGTGCCGGCTTTGTTTGCCAATGGTGCTTTCGGAACAAGTTTTTCGGTCGATAAGATTGTTCTTCCCGTCGGAATTTCGTTCTATACCTTTCAGGCAATCTCCTATCTTGCCGACATATACCGCCGAAAGATTGCAAAGCAACCCTCGTTTGTCGATTTTGCTTTCTATCTCAGCTTCTTTCCTCAGCTTGTCGCAGGTCCGATTGTCAGAGCCGAAGACTTTTTGCCTCAGTTGGACAAGCCCTATTCGCTGTCCAAAGCAGAATTTTCGTGGAGCGTGTTTTTCATTCTCAAAGGCTTGATTAAGAAGATAGTCATTTCGGACTATATCAGCATAAACTTTGTCGATAGGGTGTTTGATATGCCTTTGATGTATTCTTCATTTGAAAACCTCATGGCGGTGTATGGCTATACCTTGCAGATCTATTGTGATTTTTCGGGATATACCGACATTGCGATTGCGATTGCTCTTTTGCTCGGCTTTCGCTTGCCGATTAACTTCAACTCTCCTTACAAATCGCACAACATAACCGAGTTTTGGAGACGTTGGCACATAAGTCTGTCTTCGTGGTTGAGGGATTATCTTTACATAAGCATGGGAGGCAACCGCAAGGGTACGTTCAGACGCTATTTGAATTTGTTTCTGACCATGCTTATCGGAGGATTGTGGCACGGAGCAAATGTTCGCTTTGTTATTTGGGGCGGATTGCATGGTTTGGCTCTGATTTTCGACAAGTTGTTGCACAAGCTGACCGATTGGTTTGAGACAAAGCCTCTGTTGAGGTTCGTTTCGCTGCTTGTTACCTTCCATTTCGTCTGCTTTTGCTGGATATTTTTCCGTGCAGACGATACTTTGACGGCTTTTGATATGATTTCCAAGATTTTTTCTCCCTACACCATGGAGCAAATCATGGCAGTGTCAGCCTCATATTGGAAACCTTTTGTGTTGATTGCCACGGGGTTTGTCATTCACTGGCTTCCGACACGCTTCAAAGACACTTTGCAAAAAGCCTTCACCGCTTCACCCCTTGCAGTGCAGCTTTTGGCAGCCATATTGACCGCCGTGTTGCTCTATCAGTTCAAAAGCTCCGACATACAAGCCTTCATATATTTCCAATTCTGAGAAACGAAAAAATAGAACGCCATTTTGGCAAAATAACTCGCCGTTTTGTTCGAGCAAAACGCCGAATTATTTTCGTAAAACGGCGAATTATTTTACCAAGAAAAGCATACTGAAAATCAGATACTTACAAACACAATAAAAATCGCCAATTTTGTAGAGCAAAAGGAGAAGAACAGCTCGCTTTTGCCCCTTCAGGGCGGCAGTTGCAGAGGAACATTCACTCGGGGCGACGCTTTCGCTCTGCCCCGAGCTGAGTGCTTTTGGACTTTCAGCCCGCAAGTAGCTTGATTTTCCTATAAAAATTGCATTTTTTAGCCCGCAAGTAGAGCGAAAAAGAGGAAACAGCACCCCAACGCCCTGAAGGGGCAGCCTGCGATCAGCCCTGCGTAGAGCGAAGCGGCACGCAGGGTAGCAAATCCACCGACATTTCGCCCTGCAGGGGCAAAAGCGTCCCTCATTTCCGGCAGAACGTTCGTTCGGAATTTGAAAACAAAAAATCATATTCCCCAACCAGCATGGATAATTATTGATAAACAGATATTTATAGCAGGATTGCAATATGGCAAATCAAGAAAAATCAAAAAAATTTGCTCTTAGGTGTTTACTTTTTCGCAAATTTGCTGTCTGTAAGGTTGAACATAAATAAATCGGAGGGCAGTTGCACTCGGTAAA
>SAMEA3663235__coassemble_205_pt1 | contig 19541 bp, 23 predicted proteins | sample SAMEA3663235__metabat2_low_PE_020 | metagenome-assembled genome bin SAMEA3663235 (sample SAMEA3663235) | pig gut metagenome | biome: pig gut; feature: pig-associated habitat; material: faeces | place: China | collected 2013 | reverse complement strand
TTGCAGCAACAGTCGAACAATCGCCTTCATTCCCGGGAGGGTATCAGGCAATGAGCGATTTCATTACCAAAAATCTGAAATACCCCGAACAAGCGGTCAAAAACGGAGTTCAAGGCAAGGTATTCGTTTCTTTTGTGGTTGAAAATGACGGCTCGCTTACCGATGTACAAGTGCTAAGAGGCATTGGCAGCGGTTGCGATGAGGAAGCAGTCAGAGTGGTTAAGGCAATGCCTAAGTGGCAACCTGCAATGAAAGACGGCAAAGCAGTTGCCATGCAATTCTATATTCCGTTTTCGTTTGTCTTGCCGAAGAAATAAAACACAAGGTGGCGTTTTGAGCCAAAGAGAACCTTAATTCGCAAAATCCAAAATAGAATAGAGAACCCTTTCGTGGCGAAAAACACCAACAAACCAAGACATCAAGAGAATGTCATTTCAAAAAACTATCATAAATGACACTTTTTTGAAATGATATTCTCATTTTACAACAAAATTCTTACCTTTGCATTTCACAAAACTGTCATAAATGACATTTTTTTGAAATGAATATGATTATAAAAAGAGATAAATACCTCGATGAATTGATAGGTTGGAAGCATACCGACTTGATAAAAATTGTTACGGGACTGAGACGTTGCGGCAAATCTTTCTTGTTGTTCAATCTTTTTCACCAACATTTGTTATCAAGTGGCACAGACGAAAGCCACATTATTGAGATTGCTTTGGACGACATTAGCAATGAAGCACTGAGAGAGCCTTTTCATATGCTTGAATATGTCAAAAGCAAAATCAAAGACGACAATCAATACTATCTTATCATTGATGAAGTACAACTATTGGGGCGGTTTGTAGATGTGCTTAACAGCTTTATGCACATAGATAACGTAGATATATATGTAACAGGAAGCAATTCACGATTTCTTTCAAAAGATGTGGCAACGGAATTTAGAGGTCGCGGAATAGAAATCCATATTTATCCGCTGTCATTTGCCGAGTTGTACCAAGCCCGAGGAGGAGATAAATATGCCCTTTGGAAGAGTTATTATACATACGGGGGACTTCCTTATTTGGCAAGCCTGAATGACAATGCCCGAAAAGCCGAATATCTGTCTTCGCTTAACCAAACCCTTTATCTGAAAGACATTGTCGAAAGAAATAAAATCGCAAATGAAGATGAGTTTTCCGAGCTTATGAACGTAATGGCATCGTCAATCGGTTCGCCATGTAATCCAAATAAGATAGCCAATACATTCAAGAGCGTTAAAAAAGTCTCTCTTGCACCTCAGACAATAGCTAAATATCTTTCCTTCATGGAAGATGCGTTCATTGTAGAGAAGTCTGTGAGATATGACATCAAAGGACGAAAGTATATAGGCACGTTGTCAAAATACTACTTTCAAGACGTGGGATTGCGAAACGCTCTGCTCAATTTTCGACAAGTCGAAGAAACCCACCTTATGGAGAATGTAATTTACAATGAGTTGAGAAGATGCGGCTACTCTGTCGATGTGGGCATGATAGAGGTGCGTTCGGCAACTCAAAGAAAGCAGTTGGAAGTTGATTTTGTTGCAAACAAAGGGGATAAACGCTACTACATTCAGTCGGCTTTTGCATTACCCGACGAGCAGAAGCGGGAACAAGAACTTGCATCGCTCAAAAAAATCAATGACTCGTTCAAAAAAATCATCATTACAAGAGATGACATAGCTCCATACCACGATGACAACGGCGTTTTGATAATAGGACTTATGGATTTCCTACTAAGAGACTACAAAGACCAACTTATATAAGAGCCGTTCACTAGAAGAGCTTATCAGACCGACAAGATAGAAATAACAAAAGAGAAACCATCAAAAGTTGTCGGGGCAACCTCTCCGGCGGTTCACAGCACCGTAGCAACCTTTCTTACGTTTTCAAGCCTTTCAATAAAGGATTTGTCTTGCTTTGTTGCCTGTATATTGTAATCAAGCTGCATTCGCATAAGCAGTTCTGCACTTATGCCCAAAGCAGCTTCAAACAACATTGCTGTCGGAGTGGTGATTGGTCGGCGGCAATTCAGGATGTCGTTCAGCATTTTGTACGAAATGCCCATTTGTTCAGCAAGTTTGGTTTGCTTAATGTTTCGATATTCCACTTCTTCTTTGATGATTTCACCTGGGAGAATCGGGCGTTGGCATACATATTTACTCATGTTTTTATCGTTTATAGTGGTTTGGCAATTCCAATATGTTACAAATATAAACCATAGTCTCGGATTAGTTTTCCTGATTTGGCGAAAGGCTCAAACAAATAAAGCCTGCCGAACAGCGACAGGCTTGCGGAGAGAAAGGGATTCGAACCCTTGATACCCTTTTGGAGTATACACACTTTCCAGGCGTGCCTCTTCAACCACTCGAGCACCTCTCCATTTTAGCGTTTGCAAAGATAGGGCTTTTTACCATACTGACAAAGATTTTTGTTATCTTTTTGCAATTTTTGCTTTACCTGAAAGGCTTTGCACTTTCAGCCGCATGACTTTTGTGCGGTGCAGGGCTGCGGGATTAAACACAAAATGTGTCTTGTGATAATGGTCGGTTATCAGTTGCAAGGCACGGAGTTTGTCGTCTGCTTTGTCGATTAGTTCTATCTTTCCGCTGCCAATAATGCTGCGATAGTTCATTGTGCAGTAGCCTTTTTCGCTGTCTGAGAAAAGGTTGTGCGAACAATCTGCCTCAAAACTTGCCATGGGATTTTGTGCAATGAGTTCATATTTTCGTCCTTCGGCCGCTCCGTGAAAGTAAAGGAACAATCCTTCGTCCGTTTGCTCAAATCCAAAGTTTAACGGCAGCAGGTAGGGAACGCCTCTTTCGCTGTCGTTCAAGCCCAATACGCATACATCGCATTCAGATAGTATGTCGATTATTTCATCTGTGTCTTTTATCTCTCTGTCGGAGCGTCTCATTTTGTTTTTGTGGTGTTTTACTCGTGATAATATACTCTTTTTATTCTTTCGGATACCGATGTGAAGATTTCATAGCTGATTGTGTCTAAGGCTTTTGCCATATTATCGACGGGATTTTCTTCTCCGAAGATGACAACTCGGTCGCCCACTTTGGCATCTATGCCGCTCAGATTTATCATGCACATATCCATGCAGATATTTCCCACAATCGGTGCTTTGTGAGAGTTAATCCATACTTTGAAACCTCGTTCGGACAGGTGTCTGTTCACTCCGTCGGCATATCCTACGGGGATTACGCCTATGGTGGTGATGTCTTTGGCTATGAAGTTCCTCATGTAGCTTACGCTTTCGCCTTTTGCAATCGTTCTTATCTCGGTCAGGCAGGTTTCGAGGCTGTGTACATATCTCAGGTGTTGCTCTGTGGCTTTGTCCCAACCTATTCCGTACATTCCGACTCCTAATCTGACCATGTCGAAGTGGGCTTGCGGAAAACGGATTATGCCGGCAGAGTTGCAGATGTGCCGTAGAATTTTGTAGTCGAAGGCTTGGGTGAGTGCGTCTGCAAAGTATGTGAATTTATTTATTTGAAGTGCTGTAAAATTGTCTTGTTCCGGACTGTCGGCACAGGCAAAGTGCGAAAAGACAGAGGCAATGTGAAGGTTGGGATGTTGTTTCAGTGTGTCAATCAGCCTTGGAAGGTCGGCTTGTTCAAATCCCAAACGGTGCATTCCGGTATCTGCTTTGATGTGTACTTTGAGTGGCAGGTTTTTTACCAAGTTTAGGCTTGCAAAGTTGTGAACAACAGGTTCTAAGTTGTACTCTTGCATCTTTTCTAAGGCGTCTGCTTCAAGTGTTACGACCATTATCGGTAGTGTGATGCCGTTGTTTCTCAGTGTGATGCCTTCGTCGGCAAATGCAACGGTGAGATAGTCCGCCAAAGACTGCTGCAACTGTCTTGCAACTTCGCTTCCGCCACATCCGTAGCTTGATGCTTTGACCATTCCCATAAGAAGGGTGTCGGGTTTGAGCTGAGATTTGAAGTATCTTACGTTTTCGTCCAAGGCACTGAGGTTTACTTTTAGAACGCTTTGATGACTCAGGGTTTCCAATCGCTTGGATATTCGTTCGAGTTCGGCTTTGCGTGAGCCTTTGAGCAGTATGGCTTTGCCGGCAAAGTCGCTTGCCGATGTTTTGAGTAGAAATTCGTCTGCCGAAGAAAAGAAGTGGTGAGGCAAATCAAAGACTTTGTCGTTGTTTACAAAGTCTGTGCCTATTCCGTAGAGAAATGAGATGCCTTTGTTTTTGAGAAGGGTGTTTATTCTGCCGAGTGTGAGTGTTGTATCGCGGTCCTTTTCTTGCAGGTCGGAGAGTATGGCAATTCTTTGCAGTTTGGGATTTTGGGTATTGAGGAAGTCGAGTGCGGCTTCGAGCGATGTAAAGTCAAGACAGTAGCAGTCGTTTACCAAAACAGAGCCTCCGATTGATTGTTTTATCTGCATTCTCATGTCCAAGGCTGTGAGTTGTCTCATTCTCTGCTTGATTTTCTCAGGTTTTATGCCGAGTTGTTTGCTCAAAACGAATGCTGAGGCTGCGTTTTCGCAGCTCACCTTGTCCGAAAAGGGAAGGGGCAGGTCTTTTATTACCTCTTTGCTAAGATAGGATAGCAATTCTATGTTGTGTTGTCGGCAGAAGGTTTTTACTCTTTCAAACAACACAGAATTGTCTTGGCTGCATATCAGCGTCTTGCAGCCTTTGAAGAGTTGCAGTTTCTCGTTTATTTTCTCTTCTTCCGATGAAAAATTTACTCCGTGGGCTTCTCCGATATTGGTAATAAGACCTGTATCGGGTAAAATCATCTCTTGCAGTGCCTGCATTTGGTTTGGTGCCGATATTCCTGCCTCAAACACAGCTGCTTCGTGGCTTTGGTCAAGCTGCCAGAGCGAAATGGGGACACCAATTTGGGAGTTGTAGCTACGAGGAGTGAAACATATCTTTTTGTCTTCGCCAACAAGTATTTTGGTCCACTCTTTCACTATTGTTTTTCCGTTGCTTCCTGTAATTGCAACAACCTTTCCCGAAAAACGTTTGCGGATATACTTTGCCACATCTTGCAGTGCTTTGAGACTATCTTCGACAATGAAAAATGTGGCATCTTTTCCTTTTGCACAATCTTCGTTTTGACAGACAAAAATCCGTATTCCTTTGTTGTATAGTTCGTTTATATATCGATGTCCATCGTTGTTTGCTGTTTTTATTGCAAAAAAAACGGTGTCTTCGGTCGTATTGAGCCGGCGAGAGTCAAAAAGCAGATTGGCAACCGAAGGTGCTGCAGATTCGTTCTCGTCAGTTGCTGCTTTGCCACAGACTTTTATGGCATTGCAAGCCTCTGCAAATTCTTTCAGACTTAAAATCATGACAAAATTTTTTGCAAAGGTAGCAAAAAGCACTAATAATCGTCATGGCTTTTTGCACCAAGAATAAGCGCGGAAACCATTTTGCGAAAATAAAGCGGAGTATCAGAAAAATAAAACGCCGTTTTGCGAAAATAAAACGGCGTTTTAATCATCATAAAACGGCGTTTTGTAAACAATAAAACGCCGTTTTATTTTGTCAAAACTTAAAGCTCTGATTATTTGACGATTGCTTTGAGCTTTTCAGTCAGTATAGGAATGATTTTGTTTGCATCTCCCACAATGCCCAAATCGGCAACCGACATGATTGGTGCGTATTTGTCTTTGTTGATTGCAACTATAAATTCGCTCTCTTCCATACCTGCCAAGTGTTGAATGGCTCCCGAAATTCCGCAAGCCATATATAGCTGTGGTCTTACGGTCTTTCCGGTTTGTCCTACTTGTCTTTCGTGTCCGATTATGCCTGCATCGACGCAAGCTCTTGACGAAGAAACTTCTCCTTTCAACACTTTTGCCAATTCTCCAAGCATTTCAAAGCCTTCTTTTGAGCCGACACCGCGTCCTCCGGAAATCAAAATTTTTGCTTCCGATATATCGACCATGTTGTCGGTTGCTTTTACTGTTTCGAGAACCTTGACTTTGAATTTGCTCTTGTCGAAATTAACTTTGTAGTCGATGACTTCGCCCTTGCGTGCGGCATCTGCCTCCATTGCCTTCATAACTCCGGGACGTACCGTACTCATTTGAGGACGGTGGTCGGGACATACGATTGTTGCCATGAGGTTTCCGCCAAATGCGGGACGGGTTGACCAAAGCTCTTTCTCTTCGGAGATTTCCAATTTGGTACAATCGGCTGTCAAACCGGTGGTTACTCTTGCCGAAAGACGAGGACCGAGGTCTCTTCCGATGGTTGTTGCTCCTATGAGGACGATTGAGGGTTTTTGTTCGCAGATTATCTGATATATTGCTTGAGCGTAAGGCTCTGTTGTGTAGGTTGCAAGACACTCATCATCGACAACCAAAACTTTGTCGGCTCCGTGAGCAATCAAATCGCCTGCAAGCTCTTTCACATTGTGTCCCAAAAGCATTGCATACACCTCTTGGTTCAAATCTTGTGCCAAATCGTGGGCTTTTCCCAACAATTCCAAAGCCACGTTTTGCAATTTGCCTTCTCTTTGTTCGCAGAAGACAAATACATTCTTATATTGTGATTTATCCATTACGTCGTTTCTTTTTTAGATGATGAACTTTTCTTTCAATTTGCTGATGATTAGGTCGGCTGCTTCTTCGGGTGAAAGTCCGTCATGGACCATTCCTGCCGGTTTCATCTCTTTTGCACCTGCTTTCTTGACCTTTGTAGGAGAGCCTTTCAAGCCTAATTTCTCTTCTTCGACATCAATTTTGTCTGTGTCCCAGATTTCAACTTCCTTATCCCAAGCCTCAACAATTCCTTTGACGCTCATGTAACGAGGTTTTACCGCAGAAGCAAGGCAGGTTAGCAAACAAGGGCTTTCAACCTCCACAATTTGATAGCCGTCTTCCAATTGCTTTTTGATTTTGAACGTTTTGTTGCCGTCAAACTCCAATCCTTCCAAATAACTTACCTGAGGAATGTCCAAATGCTCCGCAATCTGAGGTCCAACCTGCGCAGTATCGCCGTCAATCGCCTGTCTGCCCGCCAAAACCAAGTCAAAATCCAAAACTTTCAACGCTCCGGCCAACGCATTTGAGGTTGCAAGAGTGTCAGCTCCCGCAAACTTGCGGCTTGTCAGCAATATGGCACGGTCAGCACCCATTGCAAATGCCTCTCTCAAAATTGCTTCCGCCTGAGGTGGTCCCATGGTTATCACGGTTACCTCTGCACCATATTGTTCTTTCAATTGGAGAGCGTATTCCAAGCCTCCCTTGTCGTCAGGGTTGATGATTGAAGGAATACCGTCTCTTATTAGAGTTCCCGTCTTTGGATCGAGCTTAACCTCTGTTGTATCGGGAACCTGCTTGATACAAACTACTATTTTCATTCTATAATTCGATTTATTTTCTCACTACTCTAATTATTTCAACAAAGAAGCTGCAATCACCATACGTTGAACCTCGCTTGTGCCTTCGTAAATCTCGGTGATTTTTGCATCTCTCATCATTCTCTCAACAGGATATTCTCTTGTGTATCCGTATCCTCCGTGAAGTTGAACGGCTTTGGTTGTAACCTCCATTGCAGTTTGTGCAGCAAAGAGCTTTGCCATTGCAGCGTCTTTTGAATAAGGGATACCGTGGTCCTTTTTGTATGCAGCCGAACGAACAAGAAATCTTGCAGCGTTCACATTTGTTTCCATCTCTGCAAGTTGGAATTGAGTGTTTTGGAATTGTGCTATACTCCTTCCAAATTGCTTTCTTTCCTTGGTGTATTTTACTGTTTCGTCCATGGCACCTTGTGCAATTCCCAAGGCTTGCGATGCAATTCCTATACGACCTCCGTCCAATGTTTTCATTGCAATGACAAATCCTTTTCCGACTTTACCCAAAAGGTTTTCCTTTGGAATGCGGCAGTTTTCGAATATAAGCTCACAAGTTGCCGAACCGCGAATACCGAGTTTCTTTTCCTTCTTTCCGATTGAGAAGCCGGGAGTTCCTTTCTCGACAATGAAAGCTGAAATACCCTTGTTGCCGAGGCTCTTGTCGGTCATTGCAAAGATGACATACACGTGTGCATAGCCGGCATTTGTGATGAATATTTTGCTACCATTTAATATATAGCTGTCTCCGTCTTCAACTGCGGTAGTTTGTTGCATTGCTGCATCGGTACCTGCATTAGGTTCGGTCAAACCAAAAGCTCCAATCCATTCTCCGCTTGCCAAGCGAGGGACATACTTTTGTTTTTGTTCCTCTGTTCCGTTTTCCATAATGGGGGCAATACACAAAGAAGTGTGAGCCGAAAGCACTACTCCGGTTGTTGCACAAACTCTCGAGAGTTCCTCAACAGCCATGGTGTACATTTGATTTGTGCCGCCCTGTCCGCCATATTCTTTTGGCACAGGGATACCCATCAAACCAATCTTGCTCATTTTCTCGACTGTTTCAAGCGGAAAACGCTCTTGGTCGTCAATTTCCGCAGCCAAAGGCTTAACTTCGTTCTCTGCAAACTCTCTTATCATCTGCAAGAACAACTCTTCTTGTTTTGTTAGACTGAAATCCATATTTTGCTTAGTGTTTATTTATTTCAAAAATGTTGTTTCAAAATTGCAAATATACGAAAAAAACACAATCGAACGCCTTTTTGCACTAAAATCCTTGCCGAAAAGCTCTCAAACAACCTTTTTGTACCACAAATAAATCGAACTCTGTCCGACACAAAATCATTTATGGTTATTCTTCTTTGCTGCTCCAAGTGCCTTTTTCAAAGTCGGGGACGAGGTTGTTTTGCGATTGTAGCGATTGAAAGAAGCCTTTGTGAAGTCCGATAGAGAAAAAATAGTCGGTAATCAGGTCGTATTCTTCTTTTTCCAATGGTCGGTTGAGGTAGTCTTGCTTCATGTGTTCTATGGGAGCGTATTGGCTCATCAGGCTGACTGTCAGGTTCGGCGATATGTCGCAAAGAGCGTCCAATACTCCCTTGCTGTTTTTCTCTTGCATGGGAAGAACAAGGTGTCGCACAATAAGACCGCTTTCAATCTTGTCATTGCTGTCGGTAAGTATGCTGTTGCCTTTCTGGCGATACATTTCGCTTATTGCTTCTGCCGCTTTTTGCGGGTAGTCTTCGGCAAGTGATAGTTCTTTTGCCAAATTCGGGTCGGAGTATTTGAAATCGGGAAGATATACATCTACAATTCCTTCCAAGCGTTTGAGGATTTGGGGATTATCATAGCCGTTGCTGTTATATACTACTTTGGGTCGGATGTTTTCTTGGTGCAGGCGGCGGATTATGGCACACATCAGAGGCACTTGATGGGTCGGAGAAACAAATCCTATCGTGTTTTCACTCTCGCTCAATACCTGCTTGATTTTGCGTATAATCATTTCAAATTTTTGAAACGCCGTGTTGTCAGAATAAAACGCCGTTTTATTTTGCTGAAACGGCGTTTCATCGGAGTAAAACGGCGTTTTGGTAACTGATTTATTGTCAGATATTTGCTTGTTTTGGCAATAGACACATTGCAGATTGCAGTGAGAGAAAAATACATTGCATATTCCTCTGTCGGATACCAAGATTGGTTCTTCTCCTTTGTGGTTGCATATTGCCGAAATCTCAATTCCGCTCCCGCATCGGCAAAATCCTTTTTCGCCTTTTGTGCGATTGACACCACATTTGCGTGGACAGAGTTCGCAGTGGCTCAAAAGGGCAATTTCTTCTTCGGTGTAAGGTACTTCAAGTTTCATGTTGTCGATAGTTTTTTTCGCCTTGCAAAGGTACGAATTGCGATGCGATAGTTTTGCAAGGGCAGAAAATAAAATCAAAGCATGGAGTTTGCAATTTTGTTTGAAATGATTACTTTTGCAAAAAACGATTACACACAAATAAAATAGAATTATGCCTTACGGATTGACAGACAGAGAGTTCGCAAAGCTCATAGAGCTGTTCTCACAAGATGAAAAGATTGAGTACGTTCTTCTCAGGGGTTCGAGGGCAAGGGGAGATTATCGTTCTGATTCGGATATGGATATCACGATTTTGGGAAGACGTATCGACCAAATGAGCATCGAAGAGTTGCAAAAGAAGATAGAAAGCAGCGATATATCATGTCCTGTGGAAATATATACTGCAAGGCTTTCGGAAAACGAAGAATACATAGAAGGAGTGAGCCACAAGGGGTTACTGATATACCAAAAGATGCAATCAAAGTGATGAAAACAAAAAATAATATGTATTACAATGCTTTGGTTTTTAGCCTTTTGAAATTGCAGAGCAAAAGAAAAGAACGAAAAATTTTGCAGAGACCAAAATAAGTTGTACCTTTGCAAACGCAAATTGAGGGGCGCATTCGTCTAACGGCTAGGACGGCAGATTCTCATTCTGCAAATAAGAGTTCGATTCTCTTATGCGCTACAAAGGATATTTCATAATCTTCCCGGCTTCTCGTAGGTCGGGTTTTCTTTTATCTGAAAGAATACATTTGAACGATGAGGTATTTTTTGCATTTGGCATATAACGGAGCGAGTTTCCACGGTTGGCAAATTCAAGACGGACAGACAAGCGTGCAACAAGCCTTGCAGGAGGCGTTGATGCACCTTTGCCGAGAGCCGATAGTGCTTACAGGTTGCGGACGTACCGACCGAGGCGTTCATGCAAGCGATTTTTATGCCCATTTTGACTATATTCCCCTCACAAAGAAAGAAAGAAACCACCTTGTAGGCAAGCTAAACCGCTATTTTGACCACAATATACTCATTTATGGGCTTTACCCCATGCAGGACGAAGCTCATGCACGCTTCAATGCACAAGGCAGAACGTACCAATACCATGTCAGTCAAACCAAGCAGCCGTTCAAAGACGCCTTTTGCTATTACTATCCGTGGAGACTTGACATCAACAAGATGAACCAAGCAGCCGCATTGTTGATTGGTCGCAAAGACTTCACCTCTTTCAGCAAACTGCATACCCAAGTCAATAATAATATATGTACATTGACCGATGCTCTTTGGGAAGAGAAAGACGGAGAACTTGTATTCACAATCAGGGCAAACAGATTTTTGAGAAATATGGTCAGAGCGGTGGTCGGCACATTGCTTGCGGTGGGAAGGGGTAAGATAACAATGGAAGAATTTATTCAGATAATGGAATGCAAAGACCGCTGCAAGGCAGGGACGAGCGTTCCGGCAAAAGCTCTTTTTCTTTGTAAGGTAGAATATCCCGAAGAACTCTTTTTGAAAGAATAGAACTGATTGTATAAATATCAGTTTGCCAAAGCGTTGCGATAGAGCCGTGTTTAGCGTAGGTAAAAACCGTGTATTTTTTTGCAATAGGGGGCGTCTTTTTGCCAAAATGTACTATCTTTGTAGCTGTGTTACCAATTGGATATTTTACAGCGGAAAATATTGAAATAGGAAGCAATTGTTGTCTATACGAATAGAGAAGATAAAAAGTTAAATTCATACATCATCATGGAAATTATAGAGATACTTGCTAAAGTGGCAATGATTTTGACAGCCGGAATAGTCGCAAGAGTTTCGGCAAAAAGGAGTTTCAAGAAACTAAGCAGCGATGAAACAATCAATCTAACCGAGCTTTTGAAAATTCTGAAAGGGCGAATGTATGGGTATTTGGCGCTTTTTGTAATTCTACTTGTGCCGGTAGGTTTTGAAAATGCAATTTGGTATCAGCATTTTTGCAGCCCCTGAAACATCTTTGGCTTTCTGGTTTATAGCTTGTATTATTATAGGATTTATGTCCTATAACGAAATATTGAGAACAAAATTCCGATTGTTGAAATAGAGTGATTTCGGCTCAAAAGCAAGATTTATTTTGAGTAAAGGTAAGATTTATAAAATCTATTGTTATGGATAGCGTAGTGTATTTATTTACCGCATCGACGGTTATGTTGATAGCCTCTGTGTTTATTTCTAAATGGGTGGCAAATAAGCGGTTTGGAAAATTGTCGAAAGACGAAACAATCAACCGCCCCGAGCTTTTGAAAGTTTTAAAAGAACGAATGTACGGGTATTTAGGTGTGTTGCTTGTCGAAATTGTACTCGTCTTTATATTGAAATGGCAACTTAGTATTGATATTTTTGCAGACACAATTACTGCTTTGACATTCAATTTTCTATCAAGTGTCATTTTGGGTGTGGCAAACTATTATGGAGTATTGAGAATGAAATTCCGACTGCTCGGTTAGCGCATATTTCGACTTCAAAACAAGATTTCGCAAATAGAAATGGCGAATTAGAAAAATAAATCCGTATCTTTGCACCGAAAAAACGAAACATTCTAAAAACATATTCAGATATGAACAACATAGATTGGAAGAGCCTGCCATTTGGCTACTTTAAGACAGATTGCAACGTACGTTGCTATTACAGAAATGGCAAATGGGGAGAATTGGAATATACCGATTCTGAGGAAATAACAATGCACATGGCTGCAACATGCTTGCATTATGGTCAAGAGGCTTTTGAAGGCATGAAAGCATTCAGAGGTGTCGATGGAAAGATACGTTTGTTCCGTCCATATGAAAACGCAAAACGTTTGATACGTTCGGCAGAAGGCGTCATGATGGCACCGGTTCCCGAAGAAATGTTCGTGAAGGCTTGCGTTGAAGTGGTAAAACGTAACGAGCGTTTCGTACCTCCTGCAGGCAGTGGGGCATCTTTGTATTTGCGTCCGCTACTTATCGGTACGGGAGCGCAAGTCGGAGTTAAGCCTGCGAACGAATATTTGTTCGTTGTCTTTGCCGGACCTGTCGGACCTTACTTTAAGGAAGGCTTCAAGCCGGTTCAAATCCAAATTGTGGAAGATGCAGACCGTGCAGCACCGCTTGGAACAGGTACATTGAAGGTCGGAGGAAACTATGCAGCCTCTTTGCGTTCGGGACAGAGAGCTCACGATGAGGGATTCTCAAACGTGCTTTACCTTGATGCAAAAGAAAAGAAATACATTGACGAAGCAGGAGCTGCAAACTTCTTCGGAATAAAGAATAACACCTATTGCACACCAAAATCTACCTCAATACTCCCTTCAATCACCAATATGTCGTTGCGTCAGTTGGCAGAAGATATGGGAATGAAAGTAGAACAACGTCAAATCCCTGTTACCGAGTTGCCGGAGTTTGAAGAAGTGGCAGCTTGTGGTACAGCAGCAGTCGTTTCTCCTATCGGAAAGATAGTAGATAGAGGAACAGGCAAGGTGTATGACTATGGTACAGAACCGGGACCTGTATGTACAAAATTGTACAAGCAGTTGAAGGGCATTCAAGAGGGAGAACTCGAAGATGTTCACAACTGGAATTTGATTGTTGAGTAATTTTGATAAACAACAAGCGTACAACGCCGCTTCAAAGGCTCAGCCGACGAAAGCGGCGTTTTTGTTTTGACATGGAAAAAATCCTTCTCATTCAGACAGCTTCGATTGGCGATGTGATACTTCTTACATCTCTTGCAGAGAAACTGCATCATAAGTTTCCCGATGCCCGATTGGATTTGGTGGTGAAAGCACCCAATCATGCACTCTTTGCCAATCACCCTTTTATCAACTCGCTTTGGGTGTGGGATAAGAGCAAAGACAAGTATCTCAACCTGTTTCGCATTATCAAAGGAGTGAGAGAACAACACTATGATGTCGTTCTGTGTGTGCAACGCTTCTTTTCGGCAGGCTTGATGTGCGTACTTTCGGGTGCAAAACACAAAATCGGCTTTGATAAAAGCCCCTTGTCGTTTCTTTTTACCAAATCCAAGCCTCACCGAATTGAAAAAGGTGTTCACGAAATAGACAGAAACATATCTCTTTTGGAAGATATATGGTGCGAAAAAGCCCCTAAGCCACAGCTGTATCCGAGTAGCAGGGATTATGAAAGGGTATCTCGTTACAAGAGAGAGACGTTTTATACCCTTTCACCTTGCTCTTTGTGGGAAACAAAGACGATGCAGAGCGATAAATGGGTGGAACTGCTCTCTTATATGGCAGAACATACGCCCGAAGCGAGAGTATATCTTCTCGGAAGCAAAGATAACAAAGCCGAATGTGAGCAGATGATTGAGTTATCAGGCAACAAAAACGTCGAAAATCTTTGTGGTAGTTTGTCTCTTTTGGAGAGTGCGGCATTGATGAAGGACGCAAAGATGAACTATGTATGCGATTCGGCACCACTACACCTCTGTTCGGCAGTCGATGCTCCCGTTACAGCAATTTTTTGCTCCACAACGCCCGACTTCGGCTTCGGACCGTTGAGTAGCGACAGCCTTGTAGTGGAAGCAGAACCTGCTCCCGAATGCAAGCCCTGCGGACTTCACGGAGCAAAGCAATGCAAAATCAAAACTTTTGCTTGCAGCCGCAACATAAATATGCAAAAACTCTTCGAGAGATTGTAGATCAGTGTTTATTCTTCTCGAATTACTCGTTTTATTACCTTTTGCAGAGATTTTTCTTGCAAATTTTGATTGGCTCTTTGGTCAAAAGAGAAAATTATCGTATCTTTGCAAAAATTAAAACGCAAGATACGCTATGATAAAGTGGATACCCGACGGAAGTGATTGTTGTAAGAGCAATGCTCTTTTGTCGGATATTTTGTTTGAGAAACCAAAGCGGCGACTTTTCTTTTGTGAAGGGTCGCCGTTTTTGTTGCTCTTGTTTGTCGGCGTACTTATATTAAAGGTATAAATTATCAGATTATGGCAAACTTAAAAGGTAAGAATCTTATTTCGATTACGGATTACACCAAGCAGGAGTACATTCAAATCCTTGACTTGGCGGCAGAATTTGAGAAAAATCCAAAACAACCTATTTTGAGCGACAAGGTGGTTGCGTCAATCTTCTTTGAACCTTCGACCAGAACTCGTTTGAGCTTCGAGAGTGCGGCAAATATGCTCGGGGCAAGGGTCATCGGTTTTAGCAATCCTTCGGCAACGAGCTTGCAAAAGGGTGAGAGTTTGCACGATACGATACAAATGGTCAGCAGTTACTCCGATTTGATTGTTATGAGGCACCCTCGCGATGGTGCATCGCGTTATGCTTCGGAGGTTGCAAGCGTTCCGGTTATCAATGCGGGAGACGGTGCAAATCAACACCCCACTCAGTGTATGCTCGACCTCTATTCCATTCGCAAGACACAGGGAACGTTGGACAATCTTCAAATAACGATGGTGGGAGATTTGAAATACGGAAGAACTGTTCACTCTTTGGTGCAGGCAATGTGCAATTTTAATGCCACATTTCACTTTGTGTCGCCCGTAGAGTTGCAGATGCCTTCGTCGGTTAAGATGCACATTCAAAAGATGGGCTTGAAATATTACGAATATACCAACTTGGAAGACATAGTTCCGTTTTCGGATATAATATATATGACAAGAATACAACGCGAACGTTTTTCTGATCCTTTGGAATACGAGAAGGTGAAGGATTGTTACATTTTGGATGCTGCCACTTTGCAGGGTTGCAAGCCTACGATGAAGGTTTTGCATCCGCTTCCGAGAGTGAACGAGATTGCAATGGACGTTGATAAAACCCCATACGCTTATTACTTCCAACAAGCTCGCAACGGAGTGTATGTGCGTCAGGCTTTGATGGCTGCAATACTCGGAGTAAAATAATTGTAAATCAATATAATAGAATAGTTTAAGATGTTGCTCGGATAGAACGCCGTTTCAGAAAAATAAAACGCCGTTTTGTCGCAGCAAAACGCCGAAAGAGTAAGGTCGAAAGGGCGTTTTGAAAGAGTCAAACAAAAAAGCAAAAGAAAGGAAAAGAAATGTCAGACAAAAATAAAAGAGAATTGGTTGTGTCGGCAATAGAGAACGGAACGGTAATTGACCATATTCCTGCCGGCGAAGTGTACAAAGTGGTAAAGATTTTGAGCCTTGATATGTATGAAGATGAGGTTCTTATCGGTACAAACCTTTCGAGCAAAAAGTATGGCAAGAAAGGCATCATCAAAGTGAAAAATAAGTTCTTTGAAGAGAACGATGTAAACAAAATTGCTTTGATTGCACCAAATGCAACTCTCATTGTGATAAAGGATTATGAAGTAGTGGAAAAGAGAAAGCTCGAAATTCCTTCCACAATCAAACAGATAGTTAAGTGTATCAATCCAAACTGCATAACCAACATTGAAGACAACATAGAGACTAACTTTACCGTTGTCGATAAAGACCCGTTGAAATTGCAATGTCACTATTGCGAAAAAACGATGACCAACATCCGTTTTAACGAATAGACAAGGTTTATTAACCATAGCTTGTTTGCAATTTTTTGCTCTTTTTTTGTCCAAATCAAAGAAAAGATGTACCTTTGCAAACTCGTAAGAGCGGATAAAAGGATAGGAAAGTCATGAGCAGAGAGTATGTTGTTAATTTTGCTCCATTGTCCTGCGGAGTTCATAAATTTGAGTTCAAGATAGATAAAGACTTCTTGGAACAATTTGAGATTGAGGATGTTTGCGATGCAAACTTAGATTTGAGACTTACTCTTGACAAAACAGATGAATTGATGACTTTTTTGTTCGACATAAGCGGTGATATGGTCGTTTTGTGCGACAGATGTTTGGAACCGATGAGCGTTCCGACAAGCATAAAGCAGACCTGCCGAGTGAAGTTGGGGGAGAAGTTTGGGGAAATTGACGATGATTTCTTTGAAATTCCGCAGACGGAGCGAACGTTCGACTTTGGTCAGTTGATATATGAAGCGGTTGTGCTTTCAAGACCGATAAGATGTGTTCACCCCGAGGGAGAAGAGGGCAGCGAGGCTTGCAACAGCCGTATGGCAGAGTTGATTGACAGTTGCCGGGAAGAGCAAACAACAGAGACTGACCCGCGATGGGACATTCTCAAACAGATAAAATTTGATTAAAAACTAAAAACAGAGTAATAAAATGCCAAATCCAAAACACAGATTCTCGCAAACGAGAACAGCAAAGAGAAGAACTCACGATAAAGTGGAAGGAGTGCAACTTACAACTTGCAGCAACTGCGGTGCAATGATACAAACTCACAGAGTATGCCCCGAGTGCGGATATTACAGAGGTAAAGAAGCAATCAAGAAAGAGGCAGAAGCATAATCGTACTGCCATGAGAATAGGATTGGACGCAATGGGGGGCGATTTTGCTCCCGAGGCGGTTGTGTGTGGTGCAATAATGGCTCAAGAAGAGTTGTCCTCCGATGATAGGATAGTTCTTTTCGGGCGGCAAGATGAAATTTTGCGGATAATTTCTGAGCAAGGAGCTGATGCAAGTGCGTTTGACATTGTGCATACCGAGCAGGTGATTGATATGCATGACAAGCCGATAAAGGCGTTCTCCCAAAAACCGGATTCAAGCCTTGCGGTAGGATTTCGTTATCTTAAGGCGAAGAAGATAGACAGCTTTGCAAGTGCAGGCAGCACGGGAGCGATGTTGGTCGGAACGATGTATTCGGTCGGAGTGATGGAGAAGGTTTTGCGTCCTTGCCTTGCAGCCCTTATTCCCAAGGAGAAAGGTGGCGTGTCTTTGTTGGTCGATGTGGGCGTGAACCCCGATGCCAAGCCCGAATTGCTCTATCAGTTCGGATTGTTGGGAAGCATATATGCCAAGTGTGCTTTGGGAATAGAGAATCCTAAGGTTGCACTTGCCAACATTGGCGAAGAAGAAGAGAAAGGCAACGCTCAAACTCAAGCAGCCCACAAACTGATGAAGCAAAGTAAACAATACAACTTTATTGGCAATGCAGAGCCGATAGAAATCTTCAAAAGCAATGCAGATGTCATTGTTTGCGATGGTTTTGTGGGCAATATGCTTATGAAACATACCGAAGCCTTTGCACGAGTGATTGTAAAAAGAGGCTTGGTTGATGAGTACATAGCACGATTTAATTACGAAATTTACGGAGGACTTCCGCTGCTTGGTGCCAACGGCGTTGTAATTATCGGACATGGTGTTTCCAACAAGAAAGCAATAAAGAGTATGATTTTGCAGTCCAAAAAGATATATACATCGGGTATAACAGAGAAGTTGCACGAGGCTTTGTTGGACAAAGAATAAAGAAAAAGAGATTGAATATATGTCAAAGATAAGTGCTGCCATAACTGCAGTTGAGGGATATGTTCCCGATTATATTCTGACAAACGACGAACTCAGCCGAATGGTCGATACTTCCGACGAATGGATAATGACTCGTATCGGCATAAAGGAGCGTCACATATTGAAAGGTGAGAAAGGACCGTCAGATATGGCGGAAATCGTCATCAAACGAATGTTGGAGAAAAAGAGTATTTCTCCCGATTCAATAGAACTTATAATCTGTTGTACGGTTACTCCCGACATGGTATTCCCTGCAACAGCCAATGTCATAGCACACAAATGTGGCATCAAACACGGCTTTGGTTTTGACATCAATGCAGGCTGCTCGGGATTTTTGTATGGCTTGACCACTGCTGCAAAGTACGTTGAAGCAGGCTTTGTCAAAAGAGCCATAGTTGTGGGAGCAGAGAAGATGTCGGCAATCACCAACTACGAAGACAGAGCAACTTGTCCTATTTTCGGAGACGGAGCAGCAGCAGTGTTGCTTGAAGCTACCGAAGAACCATACGGACTAATGGACGAAGTTCTCTATTCGGACGGCGAGGGCGTAAAGCACCTTCACCAAGTTGCAGGAGGCTCGGTAAAACCTGCAAGCCACGAAACAGTTGATGCACGCGAACACTTTATCTATCAAGAAGGACAAGCCGTCTTCAAATGGGCTGTTGTTAAAATGGCAGAAGCAACAGAAGAGATAATGCGTCGCAACAATTTGACATCAAACGATATTGCCTTTTTGTTGCCACATCAGGCAAACCTCCGAATTATCAAAGCTACAGGTAGCCGACTTGAACTCGACCCCGAAAAAGTTTTGATAAACATAGAGAAGTATGGCAATACCACCTCGGCAACAATACCTATGTTGATGTACGAAAACCAACACAAGTTCAAAAAGGGCGATAACCTTATTTTGACATCGTTCGGAGCAGGCTTCACATGGGGAGCCATCTGGTTGAAATGGGCTATTTAGACATAACGTTCTTAGGAACAGGAACCTCACAGGGTGTACCCGTCATCGGGTGCCGCTGTGAGGTTTGTCGTTCTACACACAAGAAAGACCGGCGACTACGTTCCTCGGTCTTGCTGACAAGCGACCGAGGCACGAGGATTTGCATAGACGCGGGACCCGACTTTCGCTATCAGATGCTTAGAGAGGACATAGATTGCATAGATGCAATCCTTGTAACCCACTCACATCGCGACCATGTCGGAGGATTGGACGAAGTGCGTTCGTTCAACTACCTGCAACAAAGACCTATGCCCATTTACGCAAACAAAGAAGCAGCCCAAGGCATAAAACACGAATACTCATACGCCTTTGAACAGAACCAATACCCGGGACTGCCTCAATTTGACCTCAGAACAATCACACCTTACGACACCATAGTGGTAAACGAGCTGACAATTCAACCAATCGAAGTGATGCACTACCGCCTGCCGACCCTTGCCTATCGCCTTGGTAACTTTGCTTACATCACCGATGCCAAAACCATATCA
>SAMEA3663235__coassemble_199_pt1 | contig 19818 bp, 16 predicted proteins | sample SAMEA3663235__metabat2_low_PE_020 | metagenome-assembled genome bin SAMEA3663235 (sample SAMEA3663235) | pig gut metagenome | biome: pig gut; feature: pig-associated habitat; material: faeces | place: China | collected 2013 | reverse complement strand
GCTCAAAGAGAAAAACCGACCGCTCCCATGCTTACTTGCAAAAGATTGACGACAAGAAGTACATCTTAGAGATGCACTTTCGCACCACCGGTTTGATGAATGCACCGACAGTGTATCGTTGTTACTCTTGTCCGCACGTAGATGCCGACGCACAAATCGAAATAAAAACAGTTCTTCATGAGAGATAAAATTTGAAATTCAGAAAAGCAAAGCGGCATACACAGCATTTTTTTTGAGCGGTCGGGGTTCCGGCGGCTCTTTTTTTGTGCGGTCGATATAGGAGAAGGGGTCAAAAAATCGGCAAATCTTTATAGCAAATTGACGCTAAAATGTAAGAAAAGATTGTGCAAGTTGTTCCAAGTTGTTCCAAGTTGTTTCACCCTCTTGGCAGATTGAAAATGTGGTTGTATCTTTGCAAGCGAAAACCAAAAGATGTTGCAACGATTGGACGTTTTCAAATCAAAGTAATTGTTTAACTTAAAAATTGTATTATTATGGCAATCAAATTTGTAAAGGTAAAAAGAAACATCACAGTAGGAAGCAATCCCGGAGAGAAGTATTTGGCTCGTTTGTTCAGAGGAACGGACGTTTCAATCGACCAGATTGCAAACGAAATTTCAGAAGCAACCACGGTATCTTACCCCGATGTACTCGCTTGTTTGAAAGCGATGGAAACACACATCTTGAAGTACATTCTTGCGGGTCAGGCTGTCAAGTTGAGCTTGTTGGGTTCGTTCATTCCGTTCATCTCTGCCAAGGCAATGAACACCGCCGAGGAAGTAACTGCCGACACTATCAAGCGTGCAGGCTGCCGCTTCTTCCCTTCGGTGAACTTCAAACAAGCGATGAAGAAGTGTAAGTTTCTCCAAACCGACATGAACATCGCCGGCTTGCAACAATAGAACGGCAAACCCTTACGTACGTATAGCAAATGCGGAGAGCCTCACAAGCCCTCCGCTTTTTTTTATTTCCGATGTTTGTTGCGATATAACCTCAAAGCGATTTACACCCTGCCCCTGTCCGAGTGCTTTTCGGACTTTCTGCCAGCGAGCAATAATGTCCCCAAATTGCGCTTTTTCGTTCTCAAAACAGCGGAAACTATAAAAAAAAGACAGTTTCCGCAGGTTTACTAACGAAAAAGTGTTACTTTTGTAGCGTGTATCAAAATTGACGAATGGTATGCTGATTGGTCGAGAAAAAGAAAAACAAGTATTGTTGAATGCGCTCAACGAAGAGTACTCTCAGTTTATTGCCGTGTATGGAAGGCGTCGTGTAGGCAAAACTTTTCTCATAAGGGAAACGTTTGACAACAAATTCGATTTCCAATATACCGGTGCTGCAAATTTAACTGCAAGAAAGCAGTTGGCTCGTTTTCGTCGCAGCCTCAAAGAACACGGACAAGAAGACACTCCGGAATTAACCAACTGGGGCGATGCCTTTGGTGAACTCAAACGTTTCATTTCACATCTGCCCAAAGGGAAAAAAGTTATTTTCCTTGACGAGTTGCCGTGGATGGATTCTCCTCGCTCCGGCTTCTTGTCTGAATTGGAGTCGTTTTGGAACGGCTGGGCTTCTGCACGAAAGGATATTGTACTTGTGGTTTGCGGAAGCAGTACTTCTTGGATGGTAAAAAAAATAATCAAGAACAAGGGTGGTTTACACAATCGCTTAAATCATCGTATCTCTCTTGCCCCTTTTCCGTTGGGTTTGTGTGAAAAGTTAGTTCAGTCGAGGGGGCTTGTGTTGAACCGCAAACAGATATTGGAAGCCTATATGGCTTTTGGCGGTGTGCCGTATTATTGGTCGCTGTTACAAAAAGGTACAAGCATAACATCCGAGATTGACAGGTTGATTTTCTCTCCGAATGGTGAGTTGCACGATGAATTTGAAATGCTGTATGCTTCATTGTTCAAAAAGCCAGAGCCTTACATTCGTGTAATCGGATTGCTGTCAAAGAAAAAGATGGGCATGACCCGACAGGAGTTGTTGGCGGCAGGAAAATTTGAAGACAACGGAGCATTCTCTGATATTCTGAAAGATTTGGAGTGGTGTGGATTTATTCGCAGTTATACCATGATGGGTTATAATACGAAGTTTGACATCTTTCAGTTGATAGACCATTATACATTATTCTACTATGAATACATTGACGGTGCTTCTCATGGTTCAAACTATTGGAAGTCGTTGTTGGGAACGCCAAAGTATAACACTTGGTGTGGTTTAGCTTTTGAACGCACTTGTCTGTGGCATATTGACCAGATTAAGAAGAAACTCGGCATTGACGGAATACTGACAAATGAATACGCATGGCGTTGTCTGCCTGACAAAAATATAGGAAGGGCGGGTGTTCAGATAGATTTGCTTATAGACCGTAGCGACGGAATAATTGATGTGTGCGAAATAAAATACTCAAAGGATACATATACCATAACCTCCGATTATGCCGACGAGATTGCTCGCAAAAGGAATGTCTTGCAGACTACAACAGGCACAAAGAAAGCCATTCATTCCATAATGATTACAACCTATGGTCTTACGCAAAATGAATATCGTGGCGACATTCAGGCAGAGATACTTCTCGATGATTTGTATGAATTATAATATTTTGGCGATTTAATAGTGTCAAAACAGCGACTTGACAAAACAAAACGAGGGCTGCAAATGCAGCCCTCGCCGGTTTTTATCTAAACAATGGTCGTTACTTGTTCCAATCCATTGAAGCCATACGCTTGTAGGAGTTGTATCTCCATTTTGCGTTTTCTTCTGCTGCCGAGAACAATGCCGCTGCTTCTTCAGGGAAGGCTTTCTTCAAGGAGTTGTAACGTACTTCTCCGTCAATGAATGCTTGGAACTTGCTCCAGTCAGGCTCTTTGGAGTCTAAGCTGAATGGGTTCTTGCCTTCTGCTGCAAGGCTTGGGTTGTATCTCCACAAGTGCCAGTAACCGCACTCTACCGCACGCTTGCCTTCTTCTTGTGTTTTGCCCATGCCTATCTTGATGCCGTGGTTGATACAAGGAGCGTAAGCGATTATCAACGATGGTCCGTGATATGCTTCGGCTTCTTTCAACACCTTCAAGTATTGTGCAGGGTCTGCTCCGATTGATACTTGGGCAACATATACATAGCCGTATGTTGTTGCTATCATTCCGAGGTCTTTCTTTCTTATTCTCTTTCCTGAGGCTGCAAACTTGGCAATAGCTCCCACAGGGGTTGCCTTTGATGCTTGTCCTCCGGTGTTGGAATAGACTTCGGTGTCGATTACCAAGATATTGACGTCTTCGCCCGATGCGATAACATGGTCAAGTCCGCCGTATCCTATGTCGTATCCCCAACCGTCGCCTCCAAATATCCATTGTGATTTCTTGACGATGAATTGTTTGTTTGCTTCAAGCTCTTTGCAGATGTCGCAACCGCATTGAGAAAGGGTTGGAACTAATGCGTCATAGACTTTTTGAGTTGTCTCAGGGCATTCTCTGTTGTCCAACCACATTTGGAACAATGCTTTTTGTTCGTCGCTGCAACAAGTGCAAGCCAAGCCTTCTTGCATCAATCTCTCGATGCGGTCTCTCATCTTGCGTGTTGCTGTTGCCATACCCAAGCCAAACTCTGCATTGTCTTCAAACAACGAGTTTGCCCAAGCAGGTCCTCTGCCTTTTGCGTTCTTTGTGTAAGGCATCGACGGACATGAGCCTCCGTAGATTGACGAACAACCTGTTGCATTGGCAACAATCATTCTTTCGCCAAAGAGTTGGGTTATCAACTTGATGTATGGTGTTTCGCCACAGCCTGCACAAGCTCCCGAGAACTCAAACAATGGTTGTGCAAATTGGGAGTTCTTTACGCTCTTGGTTATATCTACCAAGTCTGACTTGTAGCTTACGTTCTTGGTTATGTTTTCCCAATTCTTTGCTTCGTCTGTCTGGCTTATCAAGCTCTCCATTGTCAAAGCCTTTGTCTTTGCAGGACATACATCGACGCAGTTTCCGCAACCTGTACAATCGAGTGGAGAAACCTGAACGCGGAACTGCATTCCGTCAAATTCTTTTCCTTGAGCCTTGATGGTGGTTATTTCGCCCACCTTTGCAAGCTCGTCTTGTGTGAAGACAAACGGACGTATTGCTGCATGAGGGCAAACCAACGAACACTTGTTACATTGGATACAATTTTCACTGTGCCATGCAGGGACGTGTGATGCGATACCTCTCTTTTCGTATTGTGAAGTACCTGCAGGGAAAGTTCCGTTCTCCATTCCCTTGAATGCACTTACAGGAAGGCTGTCTCCCTCTTGTGCATTGATTACATCTACTATGTTTCTGATAAATTCGGGACGGTCGGAAGTTTGTTCGCTTTGGCATGAGCAGCCGCAAGTGCAAGCCTCTGCCCATTCTTTCTTAACTTCTATCTTGATTACCTCGCCTCCCTTATCGACTGCCGCATAGTTCATCTTGACGATGTTCTCGCCTTTCTTGCCATACGACTTGTCGATAGCTTTCTTCATTGCTTTGACTGCAAGTTCGTAAGGGATTACTTCTGCAATCTTGAAGAATGCCGATTGCAAAATGGTGTTGGTTCTGTTGCCCAAGCCTATTTCTTCTGCAATCTTGGTTGCGTTTATGATGTAGAAACTGATGTTCTTTTCTGCCAATTCTTTCTTTACCTTGCTGCTCAAACGTTCTACGGTTTCCTCAGGCGAGAACATAGAGTTCAAAAGGAATGTTCCGTTTGGCTTGATGCCTTTCAACACTTCGTACATGTTCATGTAGTTGAAGACGTGGCAGGCAACAAAGTCAGGAGTTGTAACAAGGTATGGTGAACGGATTACGTTGTCGCCAAAACGTAGGTGTGAGCAAGTGAAACCTCCCGATTTCTTACTGTCGTATGAGAAGTATGCCTGACAATATTTGTTGGTGTTCTCTCCGATAATCTTAATCGAGTTTTTGTTTGCTCCGACTGTACCGTCTGCTCCCAAGCCGTAGAATTTTGCTTCAAATGTTCCTGCTGTTGCCATCGAGACCTCCGGAAGAACAGGCAAAGAGTGGTTGGTTACGTCATCGACAATGCCGACTGTGAATTGGTTCTTTGGTTCTGCTGCTTTGAGGTTTTCGACAACCGAAAGGATTTGTGCAGGGGTGGTATCTTTTGAAGACAATCCGTATCTTCCGCCAATCACCATAGGCTTTTGGCTGCAAGAGCAAGAAGCTATTGCCTCAACAACATCCAAGTACAAAGGATCTCCGTTTGCACCTGCTTCTTTTGTTCTGTCCAAAACGCAAATTCTCTTTGCCGACTTCGGAAGTGCTGCAAAGAAGTACTTCTTTGAGAACGGTCTGTAAAGATGTACGGTTACCAATCCGAGTTTTTCTCCCTTGGCTGCAAGATAATCTATTACTTCTTTAATAGTGTCTGAAACGCTTCCCATTGCAACAATTACGTTCTCTGCATCTGCTGCTCCGTAGTAGTTGAATGGTTTGTACTCTCTTCCGGTAAGTGCAGAGATTTTCTCCATATAGTCTGCCACTATGTCGGGAAGTGCATCATAGTAAGGGTTGCAAGCCTCTCTTGCTTGGAAGAACACATCAGGGTTTTGAGCTGTTCCTCTTGTAACAGGGTGTTCAGGATTGAGGGCATCGTCCTTGTATGCTTTCAAAGCATCTCTGTCCAACAAAGCTGCCATATCTTCTGTGTCGAGAGCTTCAATCTTCTGTATTTCGTGAGAAGTTCTAAATCCGTCAAAGAAGTGCATGAAAGGTATTCTTCCCTTGATTGCCGAAAGGTGAGCAACTCCTGCCAAGTCCATTGCTTCTTGAACAGAAGCCGAAGAAAGCATTGCAAAACCTGTCTGACGGCAAGCGTAAACATCGGAATGGTCTCCGAATATTGACAAAGCCTGAGCGGCAATCGTTCTTGCTGTTACGTGCAATACTCCCGGCAACATTTCGCCTGCAATCTTGTACATATTGGGTATCATCAACAACAATCCTTGTGATGCTGTGAATGTTGTAGATAAAGCACCTGCCTGCAAAGAGCCGTGCAAAGCACCTGCAGCACCTGCTTCCGATTGCATTTCAACCAACTTAACTGTTTCTCCGAAAATGTTTTTGCGACCGTTAGCCGACCATTCATCGACATATTCCGCCATTGGAGACGAAGGGGTAATAGGATAAATAGCAGCCACTTCGCTAAACATATAAGCAACGTGGGCGCAAGCCTGATTACCATCGCAAGTCAAAAATTTCTTTTCTTTTGCCATTGCTGTAAAAATATAAATTGTTTCTAAATAATGTCATTCCAATTCATTTCTCCTGATTGAGAAAATCTTTGCAAGGTGCAAAAGTACTAAAAAAAACGAAACGGCGAGACAATAATCACATTATTTTATGACATCTGCCGGAGCTTTCGACATTTGTTGTGGTCAATTTGGCTCTCTATTCGTTTTTTTTCGGATATTTGCATTTTATTTTGATGATTGAATGAGTGCTAAAAAGACTTTTTACGGCTATGTTGCCGTTGTGTTTTCGATGATTTTTTGGGGAATAAGTTTTGTTTGGACAAAGCAGTTGCTCGATGCTCATTTCCCTGTCTTCCTTATACTTGTCATACGTCTGACAATATCGTCTCTTGTTTTGTTCTCTGTCTTTTCGCTTGGCGGAAAGTTGGACAAAATCAAGAAAAAAGATATTCCTTTATTTGTTGCACTTGCTTTTTTTGAGCCGTTTCTCTACTTCATAGGCGAAAATTTCAGCATGAAGTTTGTCGATGCGAGCTTTGCTTCAATAATGATTGCTACTCTTCCCGTGGTCAATCCGATTGCCTTGTGGATTTTTAATGGCGAGAAGATAAAAGGCAATCTTCTTTCGGGCGTTCTTCTGTCTGTTGCGGGGATTTGCCTTATGAGTTTGGGCGACGGATTTAGCTTTGTGGTCGATTATCGCGGAGTGTTGCTGTTGCTGCTTGCCGTTGCGGCAGGCTCGGGATACACCGTGATGCTTTCCCGACTGATAGACAACTACGGACCTGTTACGATAACAACTTGGCAAAACATATTGGGAGCTGTGTTCTTCCTTCCGTGCTTTTTGATTTTCGATTTGAACAATCTTGCGAGCGTTCAGTGGAGTTTTGGGGCTGTTTTGTCGTTGGTCATGCTGGCATTGCTTTGTTCTTCGGGTGCATTCATGCTTTATGCTTACGGAGCAAAGACCATATCTATTATGAAGGTGAGTGTGTTTACCAATGCCATACCTGTTGTTACCATTATCTTTGCAATCTGCTTCGGAATGGAGAGCCTTACATGGAACAAGACAGCAGGTATTCTCATTGTTGTGGGAGGGTTGTTGTTCAGTCAGTTTGGATTTAACAGAAAAAGCAAACAAATATGAAAGTCAAAGTCGGATTGGTGCAGATGAGCTGTACCGAAAACAAACAAAACAATATCACAAAAGCCGAAGAGCAAATCCGCAAGGCGGCTGCCGAAGGTGCAAACATTGTTTGTTTGCAGGAATTGTTTGCCTCACTCTATTTTTGCGATGTGGAGGACTACGCCAATTTTGATTTGGCAGAGGCAATTCCCGGAAGCACCACAGAGCGTTTGTCTGTTTTGGCAAAGGAACTCTCGGTGGTGATAGTGGCATCGCTCTTTGAGAAGAGAGCCGAGGGAGTGTATCACAATACCACGGCGGTGTTGGACGCCGACGGAACATATCTCGGAAAGTATCGCAAGATGCACATTCCGGACGACCCGGGCTACTACGAAAAATTCTACTTCACCCCGGGCGACTTGGGCTACAAGGTATTCAAGACCAAGTATGCCACCATAGGAGTGTTGATTTGTTGGGACCAATGGTATCCCGAGGCAAGCCGCATCACCGCTCTCAAAGGTGCAGACATTCTCTTCTACCCCACTGCAATCGGCTGGGCAGAGTGTCAGGACGAGGCGACAAACCGCGAACAATATGAGGCATGGCAGTGCATTCAACGCTCTCATGCAATAGCCAACGGAGTGCATACAGTGTCGGTAAACCGCGTAGGACGAGAAAAAGACATGATTTTTTGGGGAGGAAGTTTCGTTTCCAACCCTTTTGGCACACTTTTGTACAAAGCATCGCACGACAAGGAGGAAACGTCCGTCGTAGAATTGGACCTTTCTCTCACCGACCACTACCGAAAGCATTGGCCATATTTGAGAGACAGGCGAATAGACTCCTATCAGCCGATTTGCAAAAGATTTATTGACGAATAAAACACCATAGACACCATAATGAAAACACCGAAAGACTTGGGATTTTACTTTCCTGCCGAATGGCACAAACACGAGGGCACATGGCTCAGCTATCCGCACAATGAGAACTCGTGGCCCGGCAAGATAGACACCATATTTCCCTCATATCACAAATTCATTGCCGAACTCTCAAAATCAGAAATAGTAAACATCAATGTGGAAGACGAAGCCGCAAAAGAGACAATCACAGAGGCTTTGTCAGAGCTTAAAGCCGATTTGTCGAGAGTGAAGTTCCACTTTTTCAGAACCAACGACGCATGGTGCAGAGACCATGGTCCTGCCTTTGTTCTCAAAGCCAACCAAAAGGCATTGGTAAATTGGGATTACAACGCTTGGGGTGGCAAGTACCCTTGTGAACTCGACAACCTCATTCCGCTCAAAATAGCAGAAGAAATGAATCTTGAAGTCTTTCACCCGCACATAGTTATGGAGGGAGGCTCGATAGACGTCAATGGTTGCGGCACTTTGCTCACAACAACTGCCTGCCTTTTGAACCCGAACCGCAATCCCCTTCTTTCGCAAGGCGAGATTGAAGAAAAGCTCTGCCAATACTACAATGTGGATACGGTGATATGGTTGGGCGAAGGCATTGAGGGCGACGACACAGACGGACACGTCGATGACATTACCCGCTTTGTCAATCCCACAACGGTTGTTACGGTGGTAGAAGAAAACAAAAACGATGCCAACTACCAAGTGCTTCAAGACAACCTTTCGCTTTTGAAGACGGCACGACTTCAAGACGGAAAGCAGCTTGATATTGTCGAGCTGCCAATGCCTTCTGCCGTTGTGTGGGACGATATGCGTCTGCCGGCTTCGTATGCCAACTTCTATATTGCAAACAAGGCGGTGATTGTGCCGACCTATCGTTGCGACAACGACGAGAAAGCCTTGTGTATATTGGAGAGTTTGTTCCCCGACAGGAAGATTGTCGGCATAGACTCGACCGATATTATCTGGGGCTTGGGCAGCTTTCACTGTCTTTCTCAACAAGAACCCTCTTTGTAGAAACAAACATCATAACATATCATGAACAAAAAAAATATATTTGCAGTATTGCTCTGCCTGATGATTGCAATAGGTGCTTCGGCTCAGGAGTATCTGAAATGGAGCGTTGAAATAAAATATGATTCGGTGCAGTCGTTGGACGGAAAGTATTTTGCAGTCAAAGACAACGGCAAATGGGGAGTGGTGAAAGACGGCAAGAGCATTCTTCCATGCCGATACGACTATATCGATGCCTTGGGCGACGATGTGATTACCTTTGTGCAAGATGGCAAGGCAGGCTTTGCCGACACCGAAGGCAATATTCTCATTGAGGCTTCATACCCTGCCAATGTGGATATTCAGACCGAAGACAAGACCCAGCTCAATTTGTTTGACCAAGGCTCGTGCATTGTGTTTGACAATGGCGAACTGAGATTGATAGACAAGCAAAACAAGCGTCTGTTGGGCGACAGTCTGATGATTGTTTCCAGAGTGGGCAATGCTGTTGTGATAAAGCAAAACGGACTTTTCGGAATGGTCAATTCCCAAGGCGTTGTAACGGTAGAGCCTCAGTTCCTGTCGTTGGAAACCTTGGTTGCAGGCAAGTTGTATGCCTACCAAGTCCACACTCACGAAGGAGTGCCGATGTCGGGACTGTTGGACGAGAACGGAAAAATCATGGCAAAACCACAGTTTGAAGATTTCTTGACCTTCACCACTCCGCAAGGAGTATTCATCAAGGCATACCTTCCGAGCGGAGCTCAGGCTCTCTTCTCCCAAGAGGGCGATATACTTGCCCAACCGCTCTATCAGGTCATAGAACCCACAAAGTATGATGCTTTCTTCTCGATTACTCAGGACATGAAGAAAGGCTTGCTCGGCAAAAACTACGTTCTGTATGTAGAGCCGAAGTACGACAGGGTCGATGTGGTTGTTCGTCAAGACACTTTCTTTGTTGCATACGAAGGATTGACCACATACGTTCTGAACACCTCCAACCAAGTTGTCGCAAAGACCGACGGCGTTGTTCTCGATTTAATTCGCAACAAGGAAGGCAACCTTTTGTTGATTACCGAACAGGATTTGTCATACGGCTTGCTCTCCTCAGAGGGGAAATGGCTCATAGAACCTCAATACGACGAAGTGTTGGGAGTGGTGAACGACTGCTTGTGCGTTCGCAAAGGCAAGAAATGGGGTGCAGTCGATAAAAACAACAATGTGGTTGTCGATTTTGTATATGGCAAGGCACGCATTTCAAACACAGCTGAGCTGATTGCCTTTTTTGACTACAAGAAAGGTTCAAAGATGCTTTGCAAGGACGGCAACATCATAGACTTTCCAAAGAGCGAGTCGGTCTTGGTGTTTGGCAACTATGTGGAATACAAAGACAAAGACAAGAAAGTGCGTATCTATTCTGACAACAGACGAATACCCGACAACTTCATCACCATTGGTGCAGACCGCGAGGGTATATTGGTTGCAAAAACCGAAAAAGGTTGGTCTTATTACAATTCCGCAAAATGCACACCCCTTACAGACAAAACTTTTGATGCGGCAGGTTGTTTTGTTGCAGGCAAGGCATACGCAGCCAAAGACGGCAGCATCTTGGTATTGGACAGCAACTTTGAGACCATGCAGAAAGTTGAAATGCCGCAAGGGGTCAATCTTCACTCGATTGTCTCTCTTCTCACCCTCTTTGGCAGTCAGGGAAGAGACAATTTTACAATCAAGGACACTAAAACGAATAAAGTAGGAGTTATAACAATCAACAAACAATAAGAAATTATGAAAAAGATATTCGGAAAATCAATTTTGCTGATTGCTTTGTCAATACTATCCATCGATGTGTTTGCTCAGCAATACAGAAGTTTCACTCTCGACAATGCACCTTTCGGAACAAACGGAATATACTATTCGCTGCCTCAGACAGAATTGGTATTTGATGTGTGCATAGAGAAAATCACCGAGTACAAAGGCTGTTATGCCGACTATGCTTATCTGCTCGGATTGAAGAACATCATTCTTTCGGACGAAGTTTCTTACCGCATCAAGGACATTAAAATCCGCACCAAAACCATTGCGGACAACTCTTCGACCTACTTCTTGCAGTACGAAGACGGAGTGTGTGTGCAGTTGAACGATGCAGGCTGTCTGTCTGCAATAGGGAAAGTGCCTCCGCAACAGATGATGCCTCCTTGTGAGAAGAAACGCCCTGCAAGAGCCGCAAAACAAAAGCCGGCAGCCGAAACCAAATCGACCCTGCCCACATACGAGCAACGCTATCTTGAAGCAGGAATGTTGGAGAGCCTGCCCGGAATGACAGCCGACAAAGCAGTAAAACAAATCGAACGTCTAAAAGAAAAACAAATCGACATACTATCGGGAAGCATAGACGGAACGTACATGAACAACACAGTGGAATATATGTATAAGCAGTTGGACGAAATGATTGAGGCATACGTTGCGATGTTTGCAGGAAGCAGACAATCGGAAGAGCTTCACTACACTTTTACCATCATTCCCGAAAAGCCCCTTATTGTGGAACAAGACCTGCTTGTCGGAGTATTCAAATTTTCGGAACAAGAGGGAGTAAAACCGCTCAACTCGCCTTCGGATATACCTACCATTGTTGCCAACCTTCACAGCTTCAACACAACCAAAGAGCAAACCAAAACAGAGGCTCAAAAATCTAAGGACGACAAATTACAAAAACGTTTGGCAAAAAAAGGAGTGGGAGTATATTACCGCATTCCCGAGAAAGTAAAAGTCTCGATTACTTCGGGAGAAAAAGTGTTTGACAAAACAGTAAACATATCACAGTTCGGGCAAACCACCTGCATAATGGATTGTCCGTCGGGATTGCTGTTTGACCCCGAAAGCGGAGCCTTGAAACACATAGCAAAATAACAGCCTTGCAAGCAGAAGGTTAATACTTTGAATTATATTACTTTGACAAGACGCCGTTTCAACAAACCGAAACGGCGTCTTTTTATGAGCAGAACAGCGTTTTAACTCAACCGAACGCCACTTTGTTTTTCTACTGAAAACCATTTACACCTTCGCCCTTATTCTGTCTATTCCGATGTTTTTTGCTCTGTTTATTTGGTGTTTCAAAGTTTTTCCATACCTTTGCAGGGCATAATCAATTTGTATGAACCAAGACGAGATACAGCTGAGGATTATTGGCAAAAAGGGAAATGAAAGCCTTGTGCCTGCCAACTTTGATATTGCACAGATTAGACTTCTGTTCGATACCATTGAGGCTTTGTTGTATCCCGACCCAAAAAGCAAGAAGAGCCGTCCTGTCATTGCTTATGAGATAAGGGAAGGTTCGGTTGTAAATATTTTCAAGACATCTCTTCAAAGTGTGCTTGCCCTTTCTGCTATTTTCTCTGCCATTGAGATAGAAAAGGGGTCTATTGACCGATTGGAAACAAGTAGTGCAAGAGCTATTGAAACCCTGCAAGCCTATGCAATAAGGAATGACTACACCATAGAGATTGCCACCTCAGACAAACCCGATAGAAAGTTTGTAATAGACCGAACTACAAGATATGAACGTCATGAAAATATCATGGTCGATGTGGAAGATTATTATTATGGTATCCTTGTTGATGCCGGAGGAAAAGACAAGGCAAATATCCATTTAGACACCAAGGAGGCAGGCTTATTGACTATCAAAGCAAATAAGGACTACTTGTCAGAAATAGAAGGAAATCCTCTATATCGCAAGTATGGAGCGAGGGTCAAAGCAAAACAGAATGCGAAAACCGGTGATATTGATAAGTCTTCGTTGGAGTTGTTGGAATTGATTGATTATAGCCCTAAGTTCGATGAAGATTACTTGAAACGGCTTATTTCGCGAGCATCGCCCAAATGGAAAGGCATTGATGCAAATGTGTGGTTGGCAAATATGAGGGAGGGTGTGTTATGACACAGACAAGCGTATTGTTAGATACAAGTTTCTTCATCAGACTGTTAAATCCCGAAGAAAAACTGCATAAAAACGCCCTTGGGTATTATCGCTATTTTTTAGAAAATGACATTGTATTAAAAGTCAGCACTATTGCCATTGCAGAATATTGTGTGAGGGGAGACATATTTGATTTGCCCCTTAGGAATGTGATGGTGTTGCCCTTTAACATCAGCCACTCTGTGAAAGCAGGCAAGATGATGGCTCATGTTTATGAGGAAAAGAAGCGAAGGGGTGCTGAAATGTCGCAACGTGCAATTATTCCCAATGATACCAAGATGTTTGCACAAGCAGATGTGGAAGATGATATTTGCTATTATGCCACAGCAGATGCCGAATGCAGAAAGATATATGATATACTCAAATTAGGAAAGGAATGTTGTCCTTCATTCCAATTCATAGATATATCAATTCCATTCTCTTCTTATTTCGGTGAATTTGACTTTGAAGAAAAATAGTCTCTTGCTTGGTCTTTCGGATTTACCTTGTAGTTGCATACCGAACGCCGCTTTGTTTTTGAGCAAGTTGTGATTTTGCCCAAATTATGTTCCACTACAATCGGTTTTCTGTACCGAAAGGGCAAAAATTATCGAAAAGGGCAAACATTTTTCAAATAAAAGGTGTCTGTTAGGTGGTTTTTTAGTAGTTTTGCACTTCTCAATCGCTGTGCAAAAGACCATGCGAGAGAGCGGTGATGTAGTTTGAAAAAAATTGTTGTTATACAAAATGCAGTTATTTATGAGAAAAATTGTTTTGACAGCATTGTTGGTTGTATTGCTTCTGCCTTTTGAGGTTTATTCTCAGGGTTGTGCGGCGATATATGCAAAGAAAATCTCAATCAATCAGGGCGTTCGCGACACTGTTGATTTTTCGGCAAACGAGCTGAACAACGGCATACAGATGCAGTGTGGTCAAACTTATTTGTTGGGAGCTGAAACATTTGCTCCGGGAGGTTCGTCAAGCTATGTGTTTGAACAAATTCCATACGAGCCGCCTATGTCATTTAATTTGGGAGGAACGGTAGCATCGTACGCAGGACAGTTGTGCAATGACGATGATAAGTGGGGTTCGCTTTTTTCGTTGAACTACGGACACCCGCCTCAACCCGGTATTCCCGACTTTACATTTGACTTTTACGGACAGACCTATCAATATGCTGTAGTTGGGGCAAACGGACTTATTTCTTTCGACATCAGAAATCCCGATTGCGTAACTCCTCCGGGTGCAACTTGTAAGTTTTGTGAATATACACAAGAACAGTGGGGACCTGTGCCAAACCAGAGCAGATACAAAAACTGCATCATGGCACCCTATTACGACATAAACTTTATAGCAGCAGGAGATGTTTATTTCGATGTCATCGGTGAATATCCTTGCAGGAAGATGGTGTTGAGTTTCTACCAAGTTCCTATGTTCAGTTGTACAAGTTTGATTGCAACTCACATGGTCGTATTGTACGAAACAACCAATGTAATAGAGTTTTATTTGCAAAACAAACCAATTTGTACCGGCTGGCAAGGGGGAAAGGCTACATTGGGAATACAAAATGCAGACGGAACACAGGCTTGTACAATCACCAACGCAAGCGGACAAAGTTACAATAATAGCGTTTGGGGAGCACAAAACGAGGCTTGGCGTATCAAACCGAGCGGACAGCTTGACAACTATGGCGTGGAATGGAAGAAAAGAGCTGCATTTGATTACTCTGCTCCAATGGTGGAGGTTGCTGCCGATATGGACGGAGTTGTTACGGTAGATGTAACTGCTCAAGAAGGTCCTACAAGGTTTTTCTGTAAAAATACCATTGTGAGAGATGACGGAAACGAGTTTGAGGTTTGGGATTCGACTGCTGTGTATTATCCTATTGATATGCCCGATATTGTGATTTCTCACAACGAGAACGTAGAATACAAAGATACTGTGTGCAGCGGAGGAATTGTCAATTTTGCTATTTCGGGCGGCGGAGACAACGGCAAGTACTATCAGATGTCTCCTCGCAATGCAGACGCTGACACCTTGACCGTTTTGGGTGCTACTTTCAATCGTGCCAACAACCCGGCTGTTGATGAGGTGAAGTACATCTTCAAGATTGAGAACTACGATGACTTCGGTACTTTGGTCTGCACCCGATACGACTCTTGTGTCATTGTAAACAGGAGCTTCAACGTAGAGTTGCAAGAGGACTTCACAATCTGCAAGGGAACGGAGATTACTCTTACCGATATTTTGAAAGAGCATGAGGGTGTTTCTTCTTGGAGTACGGGAGCAACGGGAGATACGTTGATTTATGCTCCGGACCAAACGGAGACAATCACCCTTACCAAGACCGACAACCTCGGTTGTACGGCTTCGGACGAGATTGTGGTTACGGTGAATGACTCTCCGGAGGTTACCATTACGGGAACAATGGACATCTGTGAGGGTACATCTACAAGGCTTACTGCCAACTCTACTCCGGGAGGTTGCACCTTTGAGTGGGACGACGGCAGCACCGAGCCGTCCATATTGGTAACTCCTGCAACCGACCAAACCTATACGGTGAGCGTCAAACTGCCTCCTGCAATGTGTGAAACAATAGAATCGGCAACCGTCATTGTCAGACCGCTTCCTCAGGTGATGTGTTCGGAAGATAAGTTGATTTGTGAGGGTGAGAGTGCAGAGATAAGCGTGAACGGAGATGCCACAAGATGGGTGTGGGAGACCACAGACCCTGCCGTAAACGGGGCGAATGCAACCAACTTTGTTGTATCGCCAAATGCAACCACCCTATATAAGGTTCATGGTTACAACGACATCAACTGCCACAGCCAAGATGAGGTAAAGGTTATGGTAGAGCCGAAGCCTACTCCTTACATTCGCCTCAATCCGAGCGTGCTTGATGCCCTTGACCCTACAATAATAATTACCGACGGCTCAACAGGTAACGATTCGAGACAGTGGCGATTGAGCGACGGCTACACTTCGACCAACGAATCGTTCGTTCACACCTTTGAACTTACCGATACCTCGATGAGATTTGACATATCGCTTGTGGCAGTATCGCCGGCAGGTTGCACCGACTCTATATCAACCTTTGTGAGAGTGAAGAGAGACCACTATTTGTGGGCACCTACCGGAATATACCTTCACGACAACAACCCTGCAAACAGGGAGTTCCGCCTTTGGATTGACAACATTGTCTCATACAACTTGGAAATCTTTAACCGCAATGGCGAAAGAGTATTCCAAACAGACGACATAGAAAAGGCATGGGATTGTACCTACAAGGGTAGCACGGTGATGCAGGGAGTGTATGTGTGGAAAGTGGTTTACCGACACAACGATGCTCCAAACAAAGAAGAAAGTCAGACAGGTACATTCATGATATACAACTAAAATGTATTGAAAAGATGATAAGTGCAGATGATATTGAAAAAGCAAAAGTCCTCTTGGCAGAGGACAAGCTCGAAGAAGCGATGAGCCTGCTCGACAAATTGGTTGCCGACAAGGACAATGAGTTGAAGGACGAGGCATTTTACGTCAGAGGTAACGCCTTTCGCCGTGGCAACCATTGGAAAGAAGCAATCAACAACTACACTCGGGCAATCGAACTAAACCCCCAATCTCCCGCCGCAGCCATGAAGGCAAGTTGCATAGAGATATTGGACTTCTTCAACAAAGATATGTTTAACCACTAAGCCAAGACACAAAAACAAAAATAGAGAGGGAACGAACAAAACATTCGTTCCCTCTCTTTATTTACTCCTCAAATGACAAAACCACACCGCCTTTGCAGAATTGTAACCGCAACTTCGGCATTGCAGCAAACAGTTTCAAACTATCGTTGTTTAATACAATTTCAAAGAGACCTAATTACAAAAATCCATACGCTACTAAATTGAAGGTGTTATAATCAACCGCCAATTTCCGTTTCTCTCTGTGCGTTGTATGTATCCCTTTTCTGTGAGTTGTTTGATTTGTTTGTTTACGGCATTCATACTTATGCCCACTTCTTTCGACAGCCTTGGTATGGTAATGTCGGGAAACTCGTACATCAAATTGAGTATTCTGCTTGTCGTATCGGTACGGAACAAGATACGTTCGCCGTCAAACCACCACACATTCTCCCCTCTTTCGGTCAAAAAACGGATATGATATGTAACCTCTTCAACAAAAAGGTTGGTAAAGTAGGTCAAAAACTGTTGAATGTCTCGTTTTGAAGCGTGCGCTCCCAAATACGGACTTGCCCCGACGGTCAAGTCTGTCTTGTGAAGTGCCTCCAAATATTCATTTCTTTTTCGACTTCTGACAACAATCATAGGAAAGCCGTTCCTCAAAAGGATATAATTGACCATCAGGCGGGCTATTCGACCATTGCCGTCTTCAAACGGATGAATCCGGATATATCGGTAGTGAAACAATGCAGCCAATTCTATTGGTGTAAACTTGCCCGACTGTTCTGCTTCGTTATACCAATTTACCAAATCGGTCATAAACGCCGGTGTCTCTTCAGGTGAGGCATACTCAAAACGGCTGCCGTATCTTGTTATCACACTATTGGGACGAGTCTTATATTGTCCTGCATGTATGACATAGCTTGTTTGAACGCCGCCGGCAAGTGTGCGATATATCGTATAGTCCTCTCGTAACAATGTCTTGTGGAGTGTACGAATAAAGTTTTGCGTCAAAGGATAGTCTTTCAACCGAGCCTCTTGCGTCATCATCTTTAACCCCACGTTGCCGGCTGTCATCTCCTGCACATCTCTCAGATCTGCCTCACCAATAACTTTTCCGAACAACAGCAGTATTTCCGTCTGCCCATAGGTCAGCGTGTTGCCCTCTATGTGATTGCTATTATAGTTGAAGTCAATGGTAAATCGGCGGCTGAGCATCTCTCTGTCTCTGTCGGAAAGAGGTTGCAAAGCCTCCCATCTGCTCAATATCTCTTTAACTTTATCCATATTTATACTATTGTCCTTTCGTTGCAAAATTTCGCTCTCAAAGGTGTATATCGTCCACCTTTCAAAGCATTTTCCTGCATTTTGTTTCTTGCTTCACCCTTTTCTCTTGTCGTTATGCTTCAATTCTTTACTCTTTTGCATTCTTCATCTTTGTCTATTTCATTCCTATTCCTCTTGTTAGTAATGATATGATAATAATATGAATAGTCGATGCCTTTCATAAAGAGTTCTCTGCGATTGTGTAGGTCATGTTGCTCTCATACAAAGGTAAGCCTTGCGTTTGCTCTGTCCGTCAATGCTATTGTCTATATACGTCAGCCATTCGAGAAATGCCGTTGCCTCTTTCATTTGTTCGCCCTCTTGTTGGCAAGCTGTGTCGAAAGATTGTTATATGTCTATATTTCGTAAGGTCGCTCGGGTTTGCGGGAACAAATTATTTCACTTCTTAATAGAGTCTCTTTTCTTTGGAGAAATCGTAGTTTCCGTTGTCGGTTTCATTTTTCTTCTTTTTGTTTCTCGGCACCAAGTTATCGACTTTTCTCCACCTTCCTCTCTCAAACACCATTCCCTCCACTTTTCCGCTCGGCACATTGAGCTGCATAAAGCCCGACACGGCATCTGTTTTCGACTCCAACTCGTCGTACAAAATCAACCATGCTTTTTCGATTTGCTTTTCTTCAACTTCAAAAGGTCGGTTCTTCTTCATGGGCTTTTTGCCTGCCTTTTTAATTCCGCCAACCTCAAAAAACTGATTGTCATACAAGAGATTGAAGGCTGCATCGGGGGCATACTCAAAAATCATGCGTTTCAAACCTTTTTGTTTGTAGAATATGGGAGCTCCGAAGGTCGGTCTGCCGCTGTTGTGCTTGAATGTGATTGGCTCTATGACTTTTCGTTTGGAGTAGATGTCTTTTCCGTCAAATCCCAAGAGTGTATAGTAGGTTATATTTTCGTGTTTTGAGGTTATCAGGTCATAATACACCGCTCCAAACCAACAACTGTCGGAGAGCTTCTGCTCCTGAGGCGAGAAAATCTCATCGTTGCGAGCCATCAAGCGATATACTTCATACTCTCCGCTCGCTTCATTTTTGGCTTGAATGAAACCATAATTGGAATACTCGCCTTCGGAAGAGACCACCGCCCAAGTAAAAATTCTAAAACGTTTGTCCTTTGAGGTCAGAATGCTTATCTTGTCGAGCAATGCAAAGTCATGATTGAAACTATTGGGCATTTCCAAACAATTTTCGAGTGCAGAGATAAAACGTTCATTGGCATTAAATCGCTCATTGTCGTTTCCTGCCATAAACATTGTGTCTTGCAGAGCACTCATCTGTTCTTCCATGTTTTGCAAAAAAGAGGAGCTTTGTCCCTTTGCAAGGAGTGTCAGTCCCAAAAGACACACTAAAACGAGTATATTTCTTTTCATGTGTGCAAAAATACAAAAAAGCAAGCAGCAAAACTGCAAAGTGATAAAAAAAAGAGCGGAATTGTCTTCCGCTCTTTTTCTTTTCTACAATATAGGTCTTTCTATCTTATAATTTCGACTGAGCCTTTGAACTCTACATCTCTTATCGGACCTCTTCCGACGAAGCGGTAGAAGTATGTTCCCGAAGGGGTGTTGGTTGCGGCAGGGTCCCAAAAGT
>SAMEA3663235__coassemble_188_pt1 | contig 20481 bp, 23 predicted proteins | sample SAMEA3663235__metabat2_low_PE_020 | metagenome-assembled genome bin SAMEA3663235 (sample SAMEA3663235) | pig gut metagenome | biome: pig gut; feature: pig-associated habitat; material: faeces | place: China | collected 2013 | reverse complement strand
TGTTGTCGGGAATCAAGCTCCACGACTTTAATTGCGGCTTGAAAGCCTACAAAAAGCAGGTTGTAAAGTCAATAGAGGTCTATGGAGAAATGCACCGCTACATTCCTATAATAGCAAAGCAGGCAGGCTTTGGCAAAATTGGCGAAAAGGTCGTTCAACACCGCAAAAGGGAGTTCGGAGTGTCCAAGTTCGGCGTCAATCGCTTTGTGAACGGATACCTTGACCTTATGTCGATAATGTTTGTCTCCAAGTTCGGCAAGAAACCCATGCACTTTTTCGGACTGCTCGGCAGCATAATGTTCTTTGTCGGCATTGTTTCGGCAGCCGTTTTGGGAATACAGAAATTGATTGCCGTTTCGAGCGGAGAGATGATGCGTCTTATAACCGATTCTCCTTACTTTTATCTCGCCCTATGCACCATGATATTGGGAACACAGCTCTTTTTGACGGGCTTTGTTGCCGAGTTGATTGGCAGAAACTCACCAACAAGGAACTCATACCTTATAGAACAAGAATTAAACTTCACTTCGACAAATGAAAACGATACAAAACATAATTAGAGAGAGCATAGCAACAAAGGAAAGGGTACTCAGAGACACTGAATTGCTCTTCTGCATTGACAAGGCTGCAAAAACGATAATCGAAACTTACAAACAAGGCGGCAGAGTTTCCTTTTGCTGTAACGGAGGCCGTGCTGCCGACGCTCAACACCTGTCTGCCGAACTTTCGGGCAGGTTTTACTTTGACCGAAAGCCGCTTGCTGCCGAGGCTTTGCACGTCAATACTTCCTATATGACGGCTGTGGCAAACGACTACTCGTTTGAGCTTGTGTTTGCAAGGGAAGTGGAAGCGTTTTGCAAAAAGGGAGATGTGCTTGTGGGCATTTCGACCTCGGGCAACTCCAAAAACGTAATCCGAGCCTTCGAGACAGCAAAGGCAAAAGGCGTAACAACCATTGCAATGACAGGAGAAGGAGGAGGAAACATGGCATCGCTTTCCGATATTTTGATTGCCATACCCTCAAACGACACTCCACGCATTCAGGAGAGCCACATAATGGCAGGACATATCATTTGTCAGATTGTCGAAGAAGAATTGTTTGGACAAAAGCTCAGAGAAGAATGAGAACGATAGCCGATGCAAAGACCTTGTTCTTGGATAGAGACGGAGTAATCAACACCCGAAAAATCGGAGGCTATATTCAGAGCGTCGAAGAGTTCGAGTTCATTGACGGAGTGCTTGAAGCCTTCGGCATATTTGCACGATTGTTTGACACCATAGTCGTTGTAACCAATCAACAAGGCATAGGAAAGGCCCTGATGAGCGAAAAAGACTTTGAGAATATTTCGCTTTATATGAAAAATGAGATTGTTCGCTCGGGAGGAAGGCTCGACCAAGTGTTTCACTGCCCTGCTTTGGCAAAGCAAGAGCCGTTTGACCGAAAGCCTTCGGTGGGAATGGGCCTCAAAGCAAGGAAACAGTTCCCTCAAATCAGGTTCAAAGACAGCATAATGGTTGGCGACAGCCTCAGCGACTTGATTTTTGGCAAGCGATTGGGAATGCATACCGTTCACATCTCAAACAGCAACACCACTGCAAGACAACACAGCAAGAGAACGGACTTTCGATTTGATAATCTTTTGGAATTTGCAAAATTTATAGAACATGAGAAGAACAATAAGAGCAATTAGTTTGGTAATGCTGCTTTGTGCAGTGGCAAGCCTTGAAGTCGATGCACAAAATCAAACAGACAGCAAGGGAAGAAAGCAGGGCAAATGGTCAAAAACCTACGCCGGCGGACAAATTCAGTATGAGGGAACGTTCAAAGACGATTGTGAAACGGGAACATTTCGCTATTACAACAAGGACGGAAGTTTGAAGCAGACGATAGACTACAAGGGCGACTGCAAGAGCGGCTATTCCAAAGTGTATTACCGCAAGGGGCAGGTGATGAGCGAGGGAATGTACGTCGATAAGAAGAAAGAGGGCTTGTGGACCTACTATTCGGAAGACGGAAAGACACTCAGCCAAGAGAACTACTCAAAGGGTAAGAAAGAAGGCAAGGAAACAATTTGGGACACCGAGGGAAATGTGTTGGAAACCATAATGTACCACAACGGAAAACGCAACGGACAGACCTACAACTTCCTCTATCAGGACGGCTATCAGACTTTCACCTACAAAGATGACCAAAAAGAGGGAGAATACAAGAACTTCTATGCCGACAGCAAAGTAAAAATCTGCGGACAGTTCAAGAAAGACAAAAAAGACGGACTTTGGATTTTCACAGACGCCTATGGAGGAAAGATTCGTGTGCAAAAATGGAAGCAAGGCGAGCTTTTGTCCGACAAACTTGTCCTTAGAGACAAAAAAGGTGAGAGAACCATAGAGAGCAAAGACATTGCATATATGTATCCCTTGGGAAAACAGACCTGCATCGTCATGTCAAACGGCGAAAAGTTCAACTGCTTCAACTACTTTGAGCAAATACTCGACTGCACCGACTTGGAAACCTTCGTAAGGCTCAACAAGACGAACAACATTTACGCCAATCCCAAAGCAATCAAGAGAGTTGTAAGCCCCAATGCAGAACAATCGGAGGTCATTCTCTCACCCGACAGCGGCATAACGGTCATTGCCGACAGCGAAGCAATGAAAGCCCTTCGCTCAATCCTCAACACAAGCAGCGAATTGAAGTAAGACCTGCGGTCGTTTGATGAAAGAGCGTATCCTTACGGCAATGAGCGGAGGAGTGGACAGCCTTTCGGCTGCCGCTTTGCTCAAAGAGGAGTACGATGTTGTGGGATTGTATCTCAAAATGCACCCTTGGGCAGAAGATTTGACCCTTTTGAAACAAGAGTGTGAGAAGTTGGACATTCCGCTTTTCACCAAAGATGTTTCGGATGCTTTTTCTAAGAGAGTTATCGCCCCTTTCACAGCCGCATACCTCAAAGGGCAGACCCCAAACGTCTGTACGATATGCAATTCTGTGCTGAAACTGCCCTCACTCTTTGAATTTGCAGACCAAAAAGGAATAGAAAAGGTGGCAACGGGACATTATGCCAAGTTGATTTACCGCAAGGGAAAGCCACTTTTGCAACTTGCCGCCGACAAATGGAAAGACCAGTCATATATGCTCTATCGTCTGCAAAGCCGACAGCTCTCTCGGCTCGTTCTTCCCTTAGGAGACAAGAGCAAAGAGACAATCAAACAATACGCAAGGCAGAGAGGATTTGAAAAGACAGCCGCTCAAAGAGAGAGCTTCGGACTTTGCTTTACCGCAGGCAGGAGCTACAAAGACTATTTGATTGAACACTATCCCGAATTGAAACGATTGGAAAACGGCATGGTGATTGACACCTGCCGCAAGCCTATCGGCACTCACCAAGGCTACCCTTTCTATACCATAGGGCAGTGGAAAGGATTGGAAACCAAAGAGAAAAAGTATGTACTCGACATTCTGCCCCAAACAAACACCATTGTTGCGGGAACAAAAGCCGAATGCTTCAAACAAAGCCTTGTAATCTCGGAGCTTTGTGTGCATCAAGCCGAACTTCTCGAAAGAAAGGAGAGCTTAGTTGTCAAGATAAGAGGCAAAGACGAGGGAACACAAGGACATATAAGCCTTCTGCCGCCAAAAGAAGGCTCTCCGCAGTGTGCCGAGGTCGAGTTTGCACAGCCCGTCTTCGCTCCGATGCGAGGACAAGACGTTGTGGCATACTCACAAGACGAAACAATAGTCGTCGGAGGCAGAATAGTCTGACACTCAGAGCGGTTTGCTTTGCTCTATTTGCGTCTTAATTTTCCCGAAACCGCATCGGGCGTCCAGTTTTTGAACACTCGCAACACCTTCTCCTTGTCGTAGCTTTCGCCCTTTTCCAACAAATCGGTGCTTTGGGTGTGAAGCCGCCTGCCCTGCTTGTCGTAGATAATTAAAACAGGGAAACCAAATCGGTCGGCAAAGTCTGTGAAGCTCAAAAGCTGCTCATCTTTCTTGTAATCCAAGTGAAGCACCACAAAGTTGCTATCTACAAGCTGTTTAATCTCAGCGTCGGAGTTTACGAACTCGTTAAACCTCAAACACCACTTGCACCAGTTGCCGCCAAACTGCACCAAAAGGTGCTTGTTCTGCCTTTGAGCCGACTGCAAAGCCGTTTCGACCTGCTGTTTCCAGTCTGCCGTTTCGTCATAGAGCTTCTGAGCCTGAGCAAAGAGCGTCGAAGCGATAAAAATCAACACAAAAACAAGTCTTCTCATCATTTTTCCAAATCTTTAACGCTGCAAAGATAAGCCTTTTTACCCAAACCAACCCCCACAAAAAATCCCAAATCGCTAACTGCAGTTAGCGAAATTGTGGAAAGAAAACTCCGCATTGCTTTCCGGAAATACGAAAAAATATCTGTAACTTTGCTCTTGTTTTGCGTAATGCTTTGTACAAGACAGTGAAAACAATCATAAGAAGAACGATATGGCGATGCTAAATGAAAGTCAAAACATAGAATACAAAGAGACTTGGCGAGATGAATATCTTAAATGGATATGTGGCTTTGCCAATGCACAAGGTGGTTCGTTGTACATAGGTGTCAGTGATGATAAAAAGGTTGTGGGACTACCTGATGCCAAGAAACTTATGGAAGATATTCCCAACAAAATAAGCAATTATCTTGGTGTTGTCGAAGATGTAAACCTTCTTGCAGAAGACAATAAGGAATATATTGAAATTGTTGTTTCGCCAAGCAGTATGCCTGTTGCATATCGTGGAGTATATCACTATCGGAGTGGTTCGACCAAGCAAGAATTAAAAGGTTTTGCTTTGCAAAATTTCTTCATTAAGAAGATGGGGTGGTCGTGGGACGATATGCCGCTAAGCACAGCTACCATTGAGGATATAGACCGTCGGGCTATTGATTATTTTTTGCGGCAGAGTATTGCGGTAGGTCGTATTTCCGGAGATGCTTTTTCTTCTTCTACCGAAGATGTGTTGAAAAGTCTGAATTTGATAACGGAGGAAGGCAAACTCAAACAAGCCGCCATATTGCTTTTTGGTAAAGAACCAAAACGATATTTTGTGTCTTCTGATTTCCGCATTGGTCGCTTTGGTGATAATGAAAGCGATTTGATATTGCAAGATGTTGTTGAAGGAAACATTTTGCAAATGGTTGGCAGTGTGATTGGTTTGCTTCGCTCGAAGTACTTGCTTACTCCGATTCATTATGAGGGTTTGGTGCGTGTGGAACAATTAGAAATTCCCGAAGAGGCTCTGCGTGAAGCTGTTTGTAATGCGATAGTTCATCGAGATTATATGGGCGTTCACACTCAGATGAAGATATATAACGACCGTGTAACTTTGTGGAATGCAGGTTGTCTTCCCGAAGGATTTGACCAGGAAACGCTTTTTGGCGAACACGCTTCTCAACCTCGCAACCGCAATATAGCCAATGCTTTCTATAAAGCAGGATTTATTGAAACATGGGGCATGGGTATCAACAAAATTCGCCAAAGTCTCAAACAATCAGGGCTGAAAGATGTGAAAATAGAGGAGAATTGCGGAGGTACAATGCTCACTATTTTTAGATCTGATACAGTAAATGACACAGTAAATGATACAGTAAATGATACAGTAAACCTCTCGGAACTGTCGAAACGGCAAAAAGATATTTGCAGTCTCATACAGACGAACACAAACATTACCACCGCTCAAATGGCTGCAAGTTTGAAAATATCCGTAAGCACATTGAGGAGAGAATTATCCGAATTGCAAAAAGCCGAAATTGTAAAACGTGTGGGCAGCGACAAGAAAGGACATTGGATAATTGCAAACACCGAAAACCAAAATGCCGATTTGGCAAAATAAAACGCCCTTTCAGTCGGACAAAACGCCGAGTTATTTCACCAAAACGCCGAGTTATTTCACTCAGTTAAATTAGCAACATTGGTAAGACGTTCTTTGCAAACTGAGCTATCACCTGTTCGTCGGATACATTGCGAAGATGCTTTAGCATAAGCAAGTCTGTCATCATTCGGATTGGCTTGGGAGGACGGCCGTTATCCGCACAGAAAAGCGGGACGAAGGAGTTCTCGAAGAGTGACCAGTCGACCATGTTTGCCAACTTGAACAGAGGGTGCTTGGAATCCAGCATGGTTTCCAAGTCCCAGAAAAGCGATGCCTGACGGCTATTGGATGAGGGCTTGTACATATCTGATTTGCAAGGTTTTACTATGCAAAGGTACAAAAATCTGTTGACATACGCAAATTATATAATGCTTATTTTATTAATATGCAGCAAGTTAACACTTTCTTAAGGTTCGACTAAATAAGAACGCAGACAGAAGAAAATAATCATCATTCAATTCATAAGAAGAACTAAAATTGCATCTGTTATCTGTGAGGAAATACCAATCGAGGGATTCGTTTGAACAAGATGAGAACGCTGCATATCATCTTGTGCGACATCCTCATCATCAAGGATGGCATAATGAGTGTATTCAGGATGTTCATCCAGCCATTGCTGAATTTCAGCCCCTTTCAGTTTTGTGTCGGGCATTTCACCTCGCATCATCATTTCGTTTGAAGCGTCGGAGGGTGTAATACCGAAAATTCGACCGGGAAGTCCACGTTTACGCCACATTTCACGAAGCACACCTAAGCCTAACATCTTCCAAGAGGAAGAAATAACAATCACAGGATTGGCTGATTCTATGACACGTTGAAGCTCGTGAACAGATGCGGGATCGAACAAACTTCCAAATTCGTCTCGATACGGAGAGTTGCCTGTTCTCAACACACCATCGAAATCAAGGAAGAGAACTGATTTATTTTGCGATTTCTTGACCATCATATATTAAGTGTGATTAATGCGTTGTGGTGAATTACTATAGGAGCAGACATACCAATTTTGTGTGCATAGTTTATAGCATCATTAGCAGATGTCTCCAACTGTTCTTTCTCTTTTTTGCATCGGTATGCTAATATTAACATCATTTTAGGTTTACAAGCAAAAACCAAGTCAGGGCATTCACCGTCCAACAATCCTAATTCCTTTTTTTGTTTGATAATATTATCTACATCATCACGCAAAGCACAGCACGCCTCCGGCTTATTAATAATTTCAAAAGTCTTATCTACATGGTCAATAGTTCCTGAACTACCTTCAGTAGCACCAAGACCCACCTTTAGCTCTGCTAAATATATATCATTAAATCCTTCTTTATTTTTCAGTGTGTCAACTATCACTAAGTCTATACGTGTCTTGCTTATTCTATCTTCAGCTTTTAATTCTTCTTGAGAGAACTGCCATTCCATATCGACTACAACAAATCTGTTATTGAATGAGTGATTACCCAAAGCGATTTTTTGCTGTACTTCAAATTCAAGCCCTATTTTGTATGCATGAGCTAACTTCTTGGCTTGATTAAAATAGGCACGTAAATCGGTAGTATGCTGCAGTGTATAATCCTTATTATCTTTATCGAAGAAAGTTGTAGGACCGGTTCCACCCTTATAATATTCAGGGTCAAGAATTTCAAAATTGAAATCTCCTTTTTTGGACTCCTTAATAGTTAGAATCTTGTCCTTACGATAATAAATCATGACTTGATTGTCCTTTCTAATCTCAAAAGATAATTCGGGATCTTCAATGATAACTTTGAACAACTTGGATAATTGACCGGATTTGTACGCATTTAAGTGAGTTGGACTAATTTGTCTCATAGCTAAATATAAATTACAACCAATAACGAGTTTCAAGATACTCCACAAGTGGAGCATATTCATCAATCTGCTTCAACGGATTAAGCAATTCCTCAGGAGAAAGAAGCATACAATATGGACGAGAGTCCTCTTTAATCTCTGCTTGGAATTTCTTCACGTCCGCACGAAGTTCTGTATTCCCATTTGGCACAACAATCAGATGAAGGAATTTATCAGCCTTGAGAGGATGCAAATACTCAGGATGCTGCTTAGACACTTTGCCTACGATAGGATGATTAGCAATAAGCTGCTCCATCAAAAGTGTTTGCCGACCGAACTCATAAAAGGGTTCTTTCTTAAAAAGATTAGACCATTTCAGCAAACGTGAATTAGACCCCACAAACGAAATGTACCTACTATAATTGTGTACATCATCGGCAGCAGGGTCGTATGACTCTGTATATTTCCATTCAATCGGAATCAGCCAATATTCCTTTCCGGCACGAGCATAGATAAACGCATCAACAGAAGTACAATTCTTGCCACGAGACTCATGCGTTTCATTCAGCATATCAATGTTGTGGCAAACAAACTCAAAAGATATGAAGTTACTATTTGATACAGGTTTCTGCAATTCTTTATCGAAGTAGCCCTCTTGCGTATCAATAGGAGAAGGCAAAACCTTATCAAAATGTACTCCGACTTTCTCTCCCTGCGTCTGAATCATTGCCAGAACAGCATCATGATCTTTGCGGATTGCAAAAAGATGGTTCAGACAATGTATCTGCGAAGATAGAAGATGACCAGTAGGGAAACAACGATCCTCATACTGATGCCACCAGGCGATATTATATCGCTCGAAATATTCTAAAGCGTCTTGACGTATGGGAGCATATAGGTTCTTCAAACTATCCTCATAGCAAATAACAAATTGTCGTTGCTTACCGCTAAAGATGCCCATGTTGCGAGCACCTTCAAATATTGGATTAGTCAGACGCTCTTGTTGAAGTTTGCGTTGCTGACTTTTATAGTTTGTTTCATTCATGATTATACGTTTTTCTCTAACACCTGCCAGAAAGATTTCGGCAAATATACATTTTCTAAAAGGCTTGCGTCTGCGAACCAAGGTGCGACTTGCTCCACTGAATAACCGGCAATCCCACAACCTACAGCTGTAACTAAAAAAGTAAGTGATGGATTTTCTTTTGCACATTGGATAAATCGAGCGACAGCTTGACGGAACGACTCTGTACCTTCCATCGTAGGCAGGGCGTAACATTGCCCTGTAAGACCCTCACCTACACCCCATTCTGCACCAAAGTGTTCGTATGCAAAACGTGCAGCTCCGCCACCATGCATGCCATGGATATTACTTCCAAATACAAAAACCTCTTTGTCTTTGAGTCGATAAATCGAATCCGGAGAAATACGTTTCATTTTTTCAATTATTAAACTTGGACCGCAAAGGTATTGCTTTTTCCGTATGTGTGCAAGTTTCGGAGCATAATCAACTCATTTTCTCGTCAAAGATAGATGACAAAAGCCAAAAAAACGGCGTTTTTTCAAAAAAAATCGCCGTTTTTTTTCGGAAAATCTTTGTGTTTTTTTGGGTTTTTCAAACTTGGCTGTTACCGAAAGAGGATTTACTTCTTTCCGGGGTACTTTCCTCCGCAGCGAAAGCGTTCCGACCAGTATTTTTCGTCAAAGCGGCTGATTGTAACGCCTTTTGAGGTCGATGCGTGTATGAATGTTTCTTTGTCGATAAAGATTCCGACGTGGTTGGTGCTGCCTCCGGGAACATTGTTGAAGAAAACCAAGTCGCCTTCCCTCATCGTTTGAAGCGATTTGGTGGTTTGGCAGGCTTTTTCCATGTCTTGGGAGCGTCGCGGCAGGCTTATGCCATACACATCTTTATATACATTGGACACAAATCCCGAACAATCCACTCCTTGTTTGGTTTCTCCTCCCGAACGATAGGGTGTGCCTATCCAACCCTCGCAATAGCTCATCAGTTTTCCTTGATATGTCGGCTTCTGAGGCTTTTGTGCCACGGGTTTTTGTGGTTTGGGTTTGGGTTTTCGGTCTCTTTTCTCTATTTTGTCTGCAAGGCTTTTCCTCTGATTGCTTTTTGACACGCTGCAAGAGGCAAAACAGATTGCCGCTGCAAAGAGAAGAGACACTATTTTTGCGTTCGGTGTTTTCATTTCTCCATTGTTTTTATGCATTCTGCCAAGCTGTCTTCCCAATGTGGTATGTCGATTGACAGAAATGTTTTTATGTCTGATTTGTCCAACAAACTGAATTGGGGTCTTGTGGCTGCGGTGGGGTATTCTGTTGTTTTGATTGGTCTTACCTTGCATTTCAAGCCCGAAAGGAGCATTGTCTTTCTTGCAAAGTCGTACCACGAGCAAACGCCTTCGTTGCTGAAATGGAAAATCTGTCCGTTGAACTCCTTATCTGCGAGCATCATCACCACTTTTGCCAAATCGGTTGCATAACAAGGGCTTCCCACTTGGTCAAATACCACTCCTATCTCGTCTTTTTCGCTTCCCAAGAGTCTCATTGTCTTGACAAAATTGTTTCCGAACTCACTGTAAAGCCACGAAGTGCGAATGATGATGCTTTGTTTGCAGTTTGCAAGCACTGCTTGTTCGCCTCTGAGCTTTGTTGTGCCATATACCGAAAGGGGATTGGGTTTGTCTGTCGGCATATAGGGGCTTGGTTTTGTGCCGTCAAAGACATAGTCGGTCGAAATGTAGAGCAGCTTTGACGAGTGTTGATTGCACAGCTTGGCAATCTGTTCTGTGGCTTTGTGATTGACAAGTTCGCAAGTCTCAGGCTCGCTTTCGGCTCTATCGACTGCTGTATAGGCGGCAAAATGCAGCACTGCAAAGAACTTATGTTGCGAAAATAGGGCTTCCAAAGCCTCCTTTGAGGTAATGTCTGCCTCTTCTTTGTCGATAAAGACAAAGTTGTATGCGTTGTTCGCTTTGGTTATTTTGCTCAGAGAGCGTCCGAGTTGTCCTTGTGAGCCTGTTACAAGTATGTTTTTCTGCATAGAATTCAAAAATTATTCGACAAAGTTAAGCAAATGTACTGATATAAATAGTACCTTTGCCGAAAAATCAAAAAGAAATTGAAGATGCAGAAACAGAAAACGATTTCCGAGGCGGTAATATGTTTGATTTGTTGCTTTATTGCCATACAGGTTTTTCCTCCGGTGTTGGTTCTTGACGGCACTTCGCTAAGACACTTCCTCATTGCTTTGTTTGACATTGTTTCTTTGGGGTTTATGCTTTCGTGGTTGGGCAAATATAAGGCTCAACTGATTGACAAGCGTGTGCTTTCGATGCCTTTGATGGTGGTTTGGGGTGTGTTGCTTGTGTGGATGGGGGTGAGTATGCTTTGGACTATCAATCCGGTGGAGGGTTTGGCGGTGTGGAATCGTTGGTTGGTCGTCATTCTTTCGGCAGTCTTGCTCAGTGCTTTCTTGTTGTACGAAAACAAGGCTTTCAAAGCCCTTGTGATATGCTCGATAGTTATTGCCACAATCAACGTTCTTTCCTGCATTGTATGCTATTACCTTTTTGATGTTCATATCTCTCAGAGGAATAACTTGAAATTGAATGGTTTTTATGGCAACAAGAACATTTTTGCGGTGGCATTGCTCTTTAAGTTGCCGTTTCTTTACTATGCTTTCTTGCGATACAAGGGTTTTGTGAAGTGGTACAGTTTGGGGCTTATTTTTCTTATCCCTTTCTGTCTTATGATGCTCAGCACGCGTTCGTGTTTCATTGGTTTGGCAATGCAGGTGGTCGTTCTTTTGGTCTATGGTGTCTTTTCGATGTGGAAATACTCCAAGCCGAAGAGGGCTGTTCTGCCTTTTGTCATTGTGATTGCAAGCATTGTTGCAGGCTTTCTTGCAGGCAACAAGTTCATTGAGTACAATTATGACAAATATGCCTCAAAGAGCGTGCAGAACAACTATACCATTGAGGCAAGAGTGAAAACGATTGCCGAGGGAAACAGCAAGGGTAGATTGCTGATTTGGAAAAACACTTCCGAAATCATAAAACAGAAACCTGTTTTGGGATATGGGGTGGGCAATCACAAGATTGCCATAATGAAAGTGGAGTGTGCAAAGAAGCATGACTACATTGTTTCTGACCATGCTCACAATGATTTCTTGGAAATGTTCTCCGAACTCGGTATTTTCGGGGTGATTGTGTATGCTTTGACCTATCTGTTTGCCGCCATTGCCACCATAAGGCAGGTGTTTGCCAAAAAGGTTTCAGAGATTTATCGTCTCAGAGCCTTGACAGGCGGAATGCTGATATTGATTTACCTCAATGATGCTCTCTTTAACTTTCCTCTCGAAAGGGCAGATTGTCAGATTTATCTTGCTTTGGGTATTGCTCTTTTGGTGAGCAATGCCGTGAAGATGAAACGCCGAGAGGCTTGCGGAATTTCAAGACCGGTGTTTGTGGGGCTTTGTGTTGTTTGCGTGCCTCTGTTTGCTTTGGAGACAACTCATTGTTATAGCTCGATAATGCAAAAGATGAGAATAAAACAACATAACGGAGATAAGTCAATCACCCTTAGTGCCAAGCAGTGGGAGCGTCGCACGCCTTTGTTTCCAAACCTTGACGAAAGCACTCACCCTCGCAGCGTGAACATTGCCGAAAGGTATGCAAGCGAAAAGCGATACAGAGAAGCGATTGACCTTTTGCTTGCAGACAACTCAAATCCTTATTACTCTTTGAGGGAATACAGGCTTGCAAACTACTACAACAAGATTGACAAAAGCGACAGTGCCGCCTATTGGGCGGAGGTTTGCATGAAGATGAAGCCGCTATGTTATTCGCCGGTGAGGGTCTTGGTCTCTATTGCAGGCAAAGAACAGAAACCTCAAAAGCAGTTGGAGCTTATTGATGCCTATTTGGCAATATATGACAAAGAACCCTTGGCGTGGGAAGACAAGATAAACATACTTTTGGGGCAGAACCGAAAGGAAGAAGCCTCCGAAGTATTGCAACAAGCTGCCGAAATTTTGCCCAAAAGTAAGAAAATTGCCGCCTTGCAGAAGAAGATTTCACAGCAAGAAAGTCCGAAATGATGAAATTAAGTGAAATTTTTTCTTTCTGAAAATCAGTCGTTTGAACACTTCGTGGCAAAAGTTTTCAACAAAACCTTGACAGGTTACAACTTTTTGTCGTACATTTGCAGAGTTAAAACAAAAGAATTATCAATAATCATTTAAACACTAACTGAGATGAAAAAAGTATTGTTTGTATTGGCAGTAGCAGGTTTCTTCGCAGCATGCGGTGGAAACACAGAATCAGCAACTGAAACTGAGACAGAAACTCCTGCAGTTGAAGAAGTAGCTGAAACAGCAACAGAAACAGCTGTTGAAACTCCTGCAGCAGAGTAATTTTTGTCGAGGCTCGGTAAGCCAAAACGAAAAAAGAAATTAGCAGTCCCAAAAAGAGACTGCTTTTTTTGTGCTTTGATGTGATTGGTTTTTCGGCATTTGAGCCGACAAGTGAGAATAGTTGCAAACTCAAACAAGGTAGTGATGAAGTTTTTTACCGAAGTAAATCCTCAACCCTCTCAGACAAAGATAACTCATGGCGATAAGCTGCTGTTGGCAGGCTCTTGCTTTACCGAAAACATCGGCAGACGCTTTGAGCGTTCGGGATTTGAGGTCTGCATTAACCCTTTCGGCATTGCCTACAACCCTCTTTCGATTTGCGATTGCATAAAGAGAGTTGCCAAAGAGGAGCTTTTTGTCGAAGAAGAGCTTGTGAAGATAGGAGAATACTGGAAGTCGTATTCTCATCATGGTGATTTCAGAAGCGAAAACCGTAAGGAGTGTTTGCAAATGATAAATACATCACTCTCAAACGCTCACAGCTTTCTTTCGGACGCTCGTTTTGTCATTTTGACTTTGGGAACGGCATGGATTTATTCACTCAAAGAAAACGGCAAACTGCTTGCCAACTGCCACAAACTGCCCTCACAGCTGATTGACCGCAGCTTGTGCAGCGTTGAAAGGGTGGCTTGTTCGCTCGAAGAGACGTTTGAGACTTGTCGCTCGCTCAATCCGTCGGTGCAATTCATTCTCACCATAAGCCCCATTCGCCATTGGCGAGAGGGTTTCAGAGACAATATGCTCAGCAAGTCGGTTCTTCACCTTGCAACAGAGACGTTCTGTCGCAAGACTTCGAGCATCTATTTCCCTTCTTATGAAATAATGATGGACGAACTGAGGGATTATCGTTTCTATGCCGACGATATGTTGCACCCGAGTGAAAAGGCAGAGACTTATATATGGGAGAAATTTCAGCAGACTTTCTTCTCACAAGAGACAACAGGTCTTGTAAGCGAGTTTGAAAAGCTCTACTCCATGCTCTCTCACCGTCCGTTCAATCCCCAAAGCGAACAATACAAACAGCATCTTCAAAAAGCAGAGAAATTAAAACAAGAATTGAATGAAAGACTTGGCAGAAAAAAGATATACGATTGAGACTTGTACCGACACGGCTTACTCTTGCAAAATGGCGGTTGAGGGTGGTTGCGACAGAATAGAGCTTTGCTCTTCGCTTGCCTTGGGTGGCTTGACGCCTTCGGCATCTTTGATTGAGTATGCTTGCAATCTTCCTTCGGTGAGCATAGCTGTGATGATTCGTCCGCGATGTGGCGACTTTCTTTATGACGATGATGAGTTTGAGTTGATGAAACGCGACATAGAGTTGAGTAAAGAGCTTGGTGCAGGCTCTGTTGTTTTCGGGATTTTGACACCCGAAGCAATGGTAGATAAGAAAAGGACGCGTCTTCTTGTTGAAGCAGCCGAGGGAATGCAGGTGTGCTTTCACAGAGCGATAGATATGACTCAAAATATTATGCAGTCGATGGAAGACATTATAGCTTGCGGCTGCCACAGAGTGCTTACCTCGGGAGGATTTGCCACGGCAGCAGAGGGCATTGAGGTAATAAAACAAATGCAGCAGAGCTTTGGCAAGAGCATCGACATTATGGTAGGTTCAGCAGTAAGCAGCGGCAATGTCAAACGTTTCAGAGATATCGGGATAAGGTCGTTTCACCTGTCGGGAAAGGCAGATTATGAGAGCCGAATGAGCTTTCGCAAGGCAGGAATATCAATGGGAGCAACCGATCCTGCAAGAGAGTATGTGCTTTCGCAAACCGACCCTTGCAAGATTGCCGCTCTGAGAGAAGCATTGAACAGCTGAAAACGCCTGTTTTTGATGTTTGATTTTGCAAAACAGCTCCCGATAGCAGCCGATTTATTCGGTTTTTGAGCCGAATTGAGCAAATGGAGAGCCGATTTTGGTGAAAAATAATCGTCTGTTTATCAGTTTATTTTGTAAAATCTTCAAAGAAAATTGCCGAAATATTTGGCGGATATTGTTTTTTGCTGTACCTTTGCACTCGCTTTCATAAGGAAAAATGTTGGATGCCTCCTTAGCTCAGTTGGTTAGAGCACATGACTGTTAATCATGGGGTCTTAGGTTCAAGTCCTAAAGGGGGCGCAAATAGCTAAAGAATAAAATTTTCATTCGAGGGTTGCCCGGCCGGGCGACCCTTCCTTTTTTATATGCAAAAACCTATTTTCTTTGTCCCTTTGGTTTCAAGCCTTTCGCTGTCACAATAAACGCTCAACTCTTCCACAATGTTCTTGGACTCACCATGAAGGATGTTTCCAATCGTATAATGTCTGGCAATATTTTCTATCTGACCGCCACTGAAATCATACTTTGTGGCTAAAATTTGTACTTCCTCTTCCTTCAGAACTGGTATCATTTCACGCCACATACTCATACGAGCCTCTGTGGTAGGTTTTTCAAACTTGATTTTATAGAGGAATCGCCGTTCAAAAGCCTTGTCCATGTTTTGTGCCAGATTGGTTGTGGCAATGAGGATTCCGTCAAGTGTTTCCATTTCTTGAAGGATGATATTTTGGATAGAGTTCTCCATCTTGTCAACAGCTCTCTCGGCTCCCTCCTGACGTTTACCAATGATAGCATCAGCCTCGTTGAATAAGAGAATGGGGGTAATACGACACTCTTTTGCTTTGACCCGATAATTGTCGAATACTTGCTTTATATTCTTCTCGCTTTCGCCTACCCACATGCTCTTAATTTGGGATATATTGACTTGCATAATGTCACGACCCGTTTGTCTTGCAAGTTGTAACACAGTTTCGGTCTTGCCAGTTCCGGCAGAACCATAGAAGAGGCAAGTAAAGCCACAACGGAAACCCGAATCTTTCATGCGTGTACGGATTTGTTTGTATTGCACGTCATCCAGTAGTCCGCCCAATTCTTCAATCTGGGAGCTTAATTTGTCGCCATAGAACAAACTCTTTGGCACTATTTCCTCAGACTTAATCATATTGCCACATGCCTTGCTTTGATTCAAGGAGGAAAGGTTGAGTTCTGCAAACAATTGACGTTTGGCTTCTACTGTCATACGGAAAGATTCCCTGTCAACAAATCCGTCGTCGTTGTTATACTCTATAATCTTTTCTGTAAGAAGTATATGTTCTCCATCATTAAGATATGACCTAATTACGTTCCAGCAGCGTTTCTCATAAAGGAAATCGAGATCGCAGTACATGATATTGTCATTATTGTTGTTCACAAAAAGATGAGAGAAGAGAATCAGCATCATTGTATTAACCTCAGACATGTTGTAGCTCCGTACTTTCTGAACATAAAGCAGCTGGCTGTTACAATTGAACAGATGCCTTATCTTTTCAACAGTAGCCTCATAAGTCAATTCGCCATCTTTCCGCAAATCAAACACATCCTCTATCTCTCCGAACAACTCCTGACATGAAAGGCCAGAGCAGTCTTTGGGGATGTACTTCTCATTGTTCTTAAAAGCCTCTACAACCTCCAAGGGAACCCTATAAGTGATACGGTTACCATCACGACTGCATCTGATTAGTTCTCTTTTTTCCAGAACATCAATCTCCTGCATATACCTAATTATTCTTGTTGTTCGACAATCCAGGAACTTGCCGAACTCACTTATAGTTATACTGGTATCATCACTGTTGTCTATAAACAGTGCCATCATCACACTCTGCTCCTTGGTGAGTTCCATCTTTTCAGCCACATATTTAATATATTTGTCAGCCTTACGATAAAAGTCACTACTAAGCCCCGTACCCTTTGCTTTTTCCACAATCTGCTCAACTGCTGTGAGCAAATCAAGTTTCTTTCTTGCTGCCATTTTCTTATATATTTTTGTTGATTTCAAGTTTATCTCTGTTTCGAATTTTCGCACATAGATGAAATCTGTAATAGCAAATTTCATGTGATCAAAGAGGTTGTGAAATGCACTGATTAGGTGCAAGTCTTTCGTCAGTTCTCTATCAAGCCCCTCATTCCAATTAGACGGTGGGCAGTCCATACCGATAAAAGTGTCAAAGTCCTCATTGATGTCCCTTGGCAAGGTTAGCGTTGGCAGCGTAACACCATCATCATACAATGGGTTCCAACCGCTGTCACAGATTGCGTCCCAAAGTTCTTCTCGTTCTTCACCTTGCAAGGGGTGAAGTTCTGGATAGTCATAGGAGAGGAAGCATTTGGCTGTAACCTCCATATCATCCCAGGCGTTTTCTTTGATGCTGTCCCAGATACTATAAGCCCTGTCGTACATATCCTTCAGTGCGTCTCTCAGAGCATCGTTAAAGGCGATGATGTCTGGCAGAATATCCTCTTGGTGAGCCAGCGCTCTCTTATTTATCATGCTCTTACGCAAGGACAACAGGCAGTCGCAATCGGAATAATCGCGACGATTGTCGTTGTATTTCCACAGAATCTCTCTCTCGATGAGTTCAATGTCGTAATCATGTAAGTCAACCATATTGCTACTTCTTTTCAAATTACACTGCAAAATAAACAAAGACCTCCGCCAACTGGTGGCAGAGGTCTGAGAAAAGTTCTCATTATAAGATGAAATTTTATGGAAATAGCCTGTGAAGGTTGGCAATTCCTATGATGAAATCAATCTGTATTATATTCCTCCATGACGTATCTGAAATCTTCAGGATAGTTTATTTTCAAATAAGCCATTTGATAGGCCAGCCAAGTGTAGCAAACAGCATGGGATTTTTGGAAAGCGTACATACCTTTAGCCTCCATTTCATTCCAAACTTTTTCAAGGGCATTCTTTTTGTGTCCATTCTTTATACCACCTTCACAGGCTCGTCAGCAACAACAAACCCGCAGGCATGAACACCTAATCCACAGATTTTTCTTTCTCATATAGCAGTGTTAGCAAATGCATTACGCAAAGGGATTCTGACTTTTCGAATAGCTTTTCTTATCTCTGGTTCATATTTGACGTAATTCTTTATAGAACGCCAGGAATAACCTGATAGGAGTTCGTTAATAGCCAAAATCTCAGGAGTATGCATTTGGTTTACTCTTTTCTGAACACCGTCAAAATCAAGAAAGATTATCTTCTTAATGAATCACACTCCTTTTGTAATATGCTGTCTATTATAGGATATATTTCAGCTTCATCCTTATAGGGATGGATGTTATAGAAACTATTTCCGGCCAGCATTGCCGAGAGTCTTGTTCTATTCTTGTTGTAGAAGATATGACAAGGTATCTGGAAACGCTCAGCATATGCCAGTTCATAACCAACTCCCAGAGACGGACAAGTACATTCTGCTATCAGTACGTCGCCTTCACGTAGCCAATTAGTGTCTTGGTTGTATATATCTGTTACAGTTTGCCCCTTTTCAGACAAATTGAGGTTGCCGACATGTTCTGTCAGCACAATGTCAGTCCTCTGAATGTATTTAATCAGGCGTTCATATAAGTTAGCATCAATGCGTCCGCCTCGAATTGAACCTGCAAAATATACTTTCATAATGATATAATGGTTTTTAGTCTTTCTTGTGAAAGTGTGTCAACTTACTATCGGGTCAGGACAGAACTCTCTTCGCTTGCATTTCTTGCAATGCTTTCCTATCCATACTTCATCGAACTGGTTCATGGCTTGTTCAATAATTTCTGTGTCATCTGTTAATATGCCTGCCTCAAAGTTGCGAGTAGTTTCAGCCTTCATGCCAATTCCCGCACCCGTGAGGTTCGCACTTCCAACATACACTTCCTTGCCATCAAAGACAAGCATCTTAAAATGAACACGAGGACAAAGAACACGCTCCAAGCGGTCGTATAGAACAGGGTACTTGTCAAAGTCCTCACGAAAGTTCGGTCCTGGCTCCTTTGCATGAATAAGCCTTACCTCTACACCACGCCGAATGAGTTGGGCTATAAGTGCCAGGAATGGCTTCTTCTCATTGCCTATTTCAACATACAAGTCTTTTATATCGGCGGTACCTATCCAAAGCATGTGCTTCACGGACTGAACCCGTGAAAGCACTTCTTTGTTGTGGGCGGAATTGGAAATATAGGTTAGCATTAAAGAATCATATCTTATTTCCATCCCAAATAGCCAAAGCTGCATCTATAATATGCTTTCCACGTCTTTCTATACAAGCTTTATCCCAGAAAGGATTGTCGGGATTATCCATAAATGTCACAATTTCCTGCTGTTGTCGGATAAGACTATTTTCTTCTTTATAGATTTCCAATTTGTCTTTTAAGTCTTTATTTCCTGCAGAACTATTTTGAGATTGTGACAAAAGGAGCATATTTCCAATACTATGAAGCCATTCTCCTGATTCTATACCATTTTCAGGGTTCTCAATATCTCTATATATTCCGTAGCCATGGGCACGCTCTTCATCTTTTGGCGTTTGCGGTGCAATATGTTCCAAGCTTTCTTTCTTCATTATGTCTTCCCACCTCACACGCTCTTTAGGATGATTGGGAGGACAAAGACTTTGTTCATAACGCCACAATAGGTACGAACAAATACGATGGTTGAAATAGATGCCACCACTATTGAGAGCACTTTGGAGTTCTTTGTCACTCCAATACTCATAAGGTATTCCAGAAATGAAAACATCAATTTGGCTATTGAACGATTGATCGTCATTGGCATTTGCCAAGATATTATTCAATCTGCTCTCAATAGCAGCCCTTCCACCTCTTGCTGCAGCTCTGAATGTTATATTTTCGAGCAAGCGCACCAAGCGATAATAGGTCTTTTCTTCGACTTTAGCCATAATCTTACTCTTTAATAGTAATGGATAGCTTTGAGCCATACGATCTAATCTGCGAAGATTCATCATATAGAAATCTTGATCAGCTTCAACAGCAATGACTTGAATAAATGCTCGCGACAATAATTGTGCAAAAAGAGTGATTTCTTTTATCTCCTTACTCTTGAAATATGCTTTTATTTCACTTAATGGATTTTCCGTATTATATCCATATTTACTGAAAGCCATCCAAAAATAGCGTAGTATATCATCTTCTTTGACTTTTGTCTTGACGATTGATTCATATATTTCACTGAATGAATTATTGAGGTCGTTCACATACTCTTCTTGTCTTTTTTCTCCGCGCAAATAAATTTGCAACATGAAAAATGATTTTAGAACTTCGAGGTTTGAAAGTGATTTTCCTCGGTCATTTTGGAATGCAAATATTTGTGCTGCCTCCGATTTCTTTGTAACATGATACTCTGTGACCGTTGCTTCCTCGACAATTTCAAGCCATTTAAGAAGAGTTTCTTTGCTTTCTTTCTCAAAGACAGAATCGAAATACTCTCGACAATCTCTTATCCCTTAATTCCGCAACACTATAGTTTAACATTATTTATAAGTGCCTGAGCAACAA
>SAMEA3663235__coassemble_176_pt1 | contig 21610 bp, 19 predicted proteins | sample SAMEA3663235__metabat2_low_PE_020 | metagenome-assembled genome bin SAMEA3663235 (sample SAMEA3663235) | pig gut metagenome | biome: pig gut; feature: pig-associated habitat; material: faeces | place: China | collected 2013 | reverse complement strand
TTTTGGGTAAAATAAGACTGCATCTTTTTGAAAAAAGACGAAGACTTAAGCTCACTAATCCTTCGTCTTTTGTGTGCTAATCCTTCGTCTTTTTGCAAAAAGACTTCATGTTAGTGAGCAAAAACCCTTATGTTTTTCTGTCAAGACAAAACCTCCGTTCAAAAAGCCTTATTTTGCTCTCAAAATAGGTGAGAAATCCTCTCGAAATCTTCGCTTAAAATCCTTGATTTTTATCATCGAAAAATATGGAAAGAAGTTATTATTGTTCAAAAATCCACAATCATATCATTTGCGAACAATCGTTGGCAAAGCATAAGTACCACCCGAGATATTGGTGTCTTATAATCGGTTGGTGCTATTGAGCTATTTCTATTTGTGTAAGCTTAGACTTTTGCCTTTAGTATGTAATCTCCTATCTATCATATCTCTGTCGTGGGGTTGTGAAAGGGTTGGTTCTATCAGGCGGTTGGTTCGTTTAGTTCTAACCATCGCAATTCTTTTTGGTCGATTTGTTCCAAGATTTGTTGGTATAGCAGTGATTTCTCGGTGAGTTGTTCCGTGGTCAGTTCACCGGAGTTCATCTGTTGTTCCAAGACAGCTTTTTGTTGTTCCAAATCGGGCAGGCTCTTCTCTATTTCTTCCAACTCTCTTTGTTCTTTGTAGCTCAGCTTGCGTTTGGAGTGTTCTCGTTGCGGCTTTTTGTTTTCGGCGAAAGTCTTTTCGGTGGAGCGTTTGGCTTGGCTTTCGACTTTTTGCTTGGATTTTTTGTCTTCCAAATAGCTTGTATAAGAGAAAGGATACTCTTTTATTTTGCCGTTTTGCTCAAACACAAAAAGCTGAGAGCAAATCCGATCGAGGAAATGTCGGTCGTGTGAGACCACAAGCAGACAGCCGTCATAGTCTTCAAGGAAGTTCTCCAACTTCATCTGTGTATAAATATCTAAGTCGTTGGTCGGTTCGTCCAAGATGAGGAAATTGGGGTTGGTGATGAAGATTTCCAAAAGAAAAAGCAGTCGTCGCTCTCCTCCCGAAAGGAGCGCGTATTCGGTAAACTGCTTTTGTGGAGGAATACCGAAGTAAGTGAGATATTGCGAGGCACTCAGGTGTGTTCCGTCCGCAAGGGTGATGCTGTCGGTAGAGCGTCTGATTATGTCGATGACCCTTGTGTCGGGCTTTTCTGTCGGTGTGTTTTGGGTAAAGTAGCCTATGGTGATGGTTTGTCCTATGGTTACCTTGCCTCTGTCGGCTTTGGCTTTGCCGGTTATCACTTCCAAGAAAGTGGTCTTGCCACATCCGTTGCTGCCTACAATGCCTATTTTGTCGCCTCGCTTATATGTGTGCGAAAAGTCGTCAATTATCACTCTGTCGTCATAAGTCTTGGTGATATTGTTTATTTCCAATATCTTGCTTCCTATCCTTCGACTTTTGACACTGAATGTTTTGCTTTCTTGTTCGACTTTTTGTTGCAGTTGTTGTTCGAGCTGTTCAAAGGCTTCGATGCGTGAGCGAGATTTGGTACCACGAGCCTGCGGCATTCTCCTTATCCATTCGAGTTCTTTCTTGTATAGGTTTCTTGCCTTTGCCTGCCATGCTGCCTGTTGTTGCTGTCGTTCGGCTTTCTTTTCAAGATAGTAGGCAAAGTTGCCGTGATATTTATTGATTGTACAGTTGTCAAGTTCATATATGTCGGTACTGATTGCATCAATGAAGTATCTGTCGTGCGAAACGACCAAGAGGCTTTGATTTGCTTTGCTCAAATAGTTTTCCAACCACTCTATCATCTGAATGTCAAGGTGGTTTGTCGGTTCGTCAAGCAACAACACTTCGCTGTTGCTGAGCAATACCATGCAGAGGGCGACCTTTTTTCGCTCTCCTCCCGAGAGTGTGGCAACGCTTTGTTCCAAATCGTCAATTTGGAGTTTGCCGAGGATTTCTTTGACCTCGCTTTCGTAGTTCCAAGCTGATATGGAGTCCATTTCGGATATAGCGTTGGTGAGTTCTTGTTGCACTTTGGGCGAAGGGTCTCTCTGAACGGCTCTGACTGCCTGTTCATATCGCTTGACGGTCTTCATAAGCGGGCTGTCGCTCTCAAAGATTACGTCCATTATGCTTGCCTGCACTCCCTGCAAGGGTTGCTGTTCGAGATATGCTACGCTGATATTTTTGCGAAAGCTCAGCTTTCCGTCATCGTAGGGTTCTTTTCCCGCAAGTATTTTGAGCAATGTGCTTTTGCCGCTGCCATTTGCCGCAACAAGGGCTGTCTTTTGTCCTTTATTGATACCGAAGCCTATGTTTTCAAACAATGGTTTCTCGCCATAGCTCTTCGAGAGGTTTTCGACGGTTATGTAGTTCTCTGCCATTATCGACGTTTTATGCTGTACTGAGCGGGAATGGTGAAGGGGTATTGCTGAGGAGTGTCAAACTTGATGTCGGTTTGGGTGAGTTTGAGCTTGTATTTGTGTTTTGAAATGGTGGCTTCAAGCTCATAGACGGGCATACTGCCGCTCTGCACTTTCTTTTTGACCGATACTTCTGCCGCAAGAGGCTTGGTAAGTCCGAACTGCATTTGTGCATCGACCGTATCGGTGAGAAATTTCTCTATTGTCTTGTTGTCAAGGCTCTTTCCGGCTTCCGTCAGTGTGCTTTTGGCAATGATGTAAGCCTCCGAATTGATTTTATCCAAGGCATATATGCTGTCGCAAGTAAGTTTGCCTCTTGCCACCTCGCCAAGCAGTGCCGACACGCTGCACCATATAATACTATCGTGGCTTGCCCTGACTTGCAACTTGAAGGGTATGGAATTGAAGTTGCCCTTATATTGTGCTGCAAAGGTGGTATAGCCCACACTCTCCTGCTCGGAGGGTTTCAAAGCAGCATCTTGTTTTGGTGAAACGACATTTTGCTTTCGTGAAACGCCGCATGAGCAAAAAAGAGCAATGGTGGCAAGGAGTGTTATCAGTGTTCTTGTTCTCATCTTTCTGCTTTTTGTTTGATTGCTTGGTAGTGTTGCAACACGGTGTCGCTCCATTGGTCTTGCGGAACGTCTGTTGTTTCAAACACTTTGAGAGCCTCGGCATATTTTCCTGCAACATACAACACCCATGCGTAGGTGTCGGCGTATGTGATGTTATCTTTGTTTGACGCATATACCTTTTGTGCCATTTTCTCTGCCTTGTCCAAGTCTCGTTCCGCAAGGCTGAGATAGTAGGCATAGTTGTTGAGGGCGGGAATGTTGTCGGGATTGAGGTTCAACACCTTGTCGTAGGTTGCAAATGCCTCCTCACTCCTGCCTACTGCATGATAGCTGTCGGCAAGGTTGAGATAAAAATCTTCTCTCAGTGCTTTGTCGCTTCCACTTCGCTTCAAGCCGCTTGTGAAAGTCTCTATCGCTCCCTCATAGTCTTCCTTTGCCATAAGATTTACTCCTTTGAAAAGATAGGGAATAGGCTGAGAAGGAAATTGTTCTATGGCTTGGTTTGCCGATGCAATGATACTGTCGGGTGATGCAAAGGTACTTTGGGCAAAAAGCAGGTTTTGGTAAGTCGAATAGTCGTTGTTGCCCAATGCGATACTCCTTTGGGCTGCATCTGCCGCTCGTTCAAATAGCAAAATCCTCATATAACCTATGCAGAGATACTGCCACATCTCGGCTTGCTGAGAATGCAGCTGCTTCATTGCCTCAAGGTGTGAAATATATTTTGAAAAGGTTTCCGGATCTCCATCGACCTTGTCGCCATATACGCTCAACATCACCATGTTTTTGGTATTGAAATCCATAGATTGGTTTTTGCACATCTTGTCTATGTATTCTTCGGTTTGTTGAGGACGATTGGTTTTGTTGTAATAGTCTATCAGTGCAACAATGTTATTTTCGTCGTCAGGCGATACCTCTTCTATCTTTTTATAGTAGGCAAATGCCTTGTCGTAGTCGGAGTTTGCCATTGCATTCTGTGCCAAAATAGACAGATAATCTGTATTCTGAGGATATAATTTCGAGAGCTTTTCAATCTCTTTGATTGCTTTGTCGTTTTGTCCGCCCATAGAGTATATCCTGTACTTTATCATGCCGGTAGCTTCGCTTGTTCCGTGTTGTTTTTCGAGTCTTTCGATTGCTCCCACTGCTTTTTTGTACTCTCCTGCCGCAATATAAGCCTCCGAAAGCAACTCGTAATACTCATCTATCTGCGGATATTGCTTCACCAAAATCTCATATTGCTCTGCTGCAAGCAAGGGCTGTCTCATAAAGAGGTAAATCTCTGATAGTTGAAGCCTGTACCAATGGTTCTCCGGGCTGAGTTTTACCGCTTTTTCATTGTATTGTATTGCCCTTTCTACGTCATAATTCTCAAAACTCAAAGCTGCAAGCCGATAATATGCCAATGAGTTGTCGGGTTGCAACGAAATTATGTCTTGATATATCTTTTCGGCTTGCTCGTTGTTGCCAATCTCTTGTTGAGTTGCCGCATCAATAATCATTTCCGCAACTTTGAGACTTTCCACAGTCTTCCCCTCCGGTTGTCTCAAAGTCTCGGAACATGAAAATAGTAAAATGCTTATTGCCACAAGGGCAAGCAAACGATTGATTTGTGTTGTCATTATAATTCTGTTTCGCTATAATCTCCCAAAGAAAGATGTTGCGGTTTTGAAACGAGCTTGACATTGTTTCCTATCATCGATTGAGAAAGCACACTATTTGCTATTGTGGTTTGCTTTCCCACAATGGAGTTGGAAATCACGCTGTTGTTCACCTTGGTCTCTCTTGATATGCTTACATACGGTCCTACAACCGAATTGTTCAGCTCCACACCCTCGGCAATACATACAGGAGGAATGATTGTAGAGTTGTTGCAAATGACATTGTCAGAAACAAGTTGTTCTTTGTCGGCTTTGAGAGCAAGCACTCTTTGATTGGTTTGTATTGTTGCAAGCGGATTGCCACAGTCAAGCCACTCTCTGACATCGTTGGTTTTGAATTTCAACCCTTTGTCGAGCATATTCTGCAAAGCGTCAGTCAGCTGGTATTCACCACCCTTGGTTACGTTGTTGTCAATCAAGTACTGCAATTCACCAAGCAGGTTTTCGCCCGATTTGAAGTAGTAAATACCTATGATTGCCTCATTGCTGACATATTCTTTTGGTTTTTCGACAAAGCCTGCAATCGTTCCGTCAGAGTTCTTTCTCACAACACCAAACGCACTCGGGTCTTCGACCTTGTGAGTCCAAATTATGCCGTCCTCCTCTGTGTTCATCGAAAAACCGGCATCAAACAAAGTGTCGGCAAAAGCAACGGTTACCTTGCCAACAAGGCTCTGCCTTGCACACCATATTGCGTGTGCTGTGCCAAGAGGCTGCTCTTGGTGGTATATCCTGCCCTTTGCTCCGAGAGCTTCTGCAATCGAAATCAACTCTTGCTCTACCTGCTCTCCAAAATCGCCAATGATAAAACCTATCTCCTCTGTCTTTTCTCCCACAACAGAAATAATATCTTCGCACAATCGCTGTACAATCGGCTTTCCTGCCACTTCGATAAGCGGCTTGGGGGTTGTCAATGTGTGCGGACGCAATCTCTTGCCCATGCCCGCCATCGGAATGATTATATTCATACGTTTATCGTTTTTTTGATGTGGCAAAGTTATTATAAAATGTCGAAACCAAGGCACTTTTTGCTCTTCTATTGCGACAAATTCAGCATTTTTCTGCAATATTTTATACAATCTGTCTTACAAACCAAATGTTCCTCAAAATAAATCGGCGTTTGGTTTTTTGCAGTTCCAAAAGCTACTTTTATATCAGATTGTCAGCAACTTACAGGGCTTAACAATTATTTAACAAACGCTTAACACAGACTTAACAGCTTTGCGAAATTTGCGATATACTTTTGCACCGTAAAAAATCAAAAACAAAGAAACAATGAAAAAAATCATTTACACTATTGCAGCATTGACGCTTATGAGTGGCGTGGCTGTGGCTCAAGACGAAGTAAAAAAAGATTCTCTTTCACTGCTTACCGAAAGAGTTGAAAAGAATGAGGGTGCAGTAAGCAAGTTCTCAAAGTTGAAGTTCTCTGCTTACGTTCAGGCTCAAGCCGAATTTGCACAAGAAGATGGTACAACAAAGACAGGAAAACTTACCTCGATTAACAAAGACACCGAAAGCGACATGTTTACTCGTTATGGTATAAGAAGAGGAAGATTGAAATTTGAATACGCAGGCAAGAATGCCAAGAGCGTGTTCCAATTAGACTTGACCGAAAAGGGTTTGGGCTTGAAAGATGCTTATTTCCAAATTAACGAACCTTTCTTGAAGGTGTTTGGTTTGAAGTTGGGAGTGTTTGACAGACCATTTGGTGATGAGATTTCCTATTCTTCTTCACTAAGAGAAAGCCCTGAGAGAACTTGGTTGTATCAAAACCTCTTCCCTGACGAAAGAGACTTGGGTGCAATGCTTACGATTGCTGCACCAAAACAATCGGCTCTTGAAGGTTTGACATTAGATGCAGGTCTTTTCTCCGGTAATGGTATAAGACAAGACGACAATAGTAAACTTGACTTTATCGGACACTTGAAGTATAACAGAGCAACGTCCAATGTGGAATGGGGATTGGGTACTTCACTCTACTATGGTAGCGTAAACAATGCCGATACTCTCTTGTTTGAAGTAAAAGACAACCAGTGGGTGTCATCAACTGTCGAAGCAAACTCTACAAATGCGAGACTATACTACGGAATTGATGCACAAGTGTCGATAAGCACCTCTTGGGGTCTTAGCAACATAAGAGCTGAATACTTGATGGGACAACAACCTTCTACCAAGTCATCTTTCACCTCAACAAAAGCAAACAGCTATGATGCTTCTGCTGCTTTCAGCTATATGAGAAACTTTATGGGCTGGCACGTTTACTTTGTTCAAGACATATATCGCTTGCCTATGTCAGTGGTTGTAAAATACTCTTGGGCTGATGCAAACACCGACCTTGCCGGCGACGAGATTACAAACAAGACTGACCTTGCTCAGAGCAGCCTCGGCTTGGGTCTGTTGTACAGATTGAACAGCAACGTCAGACTTATGGCTTACTATGACATCATCTCCAACGAAACAACAAATCAAATTGAGAAATATAGCAAAGATTTGAAAGACAACGTGTTTACATTGAGATTACAATATAAGTTTTAACAAATTTACTAAATGAATACAAAGATGAAAAAGACAGCAATCATGTTATTGGCAGCTTTGATGAGTGTTTCCGGATACTGCCAAAAGATTAAAGGTAGCGACACAGTCTTGCCGCTAAGTCAAAGAGAAGCTGAAGCATACTCGGCAAAGGGTGGAAAAGTCAGCGTAAACGGAGGAGGAAGCGGAGTCGGCATATCAGCACTTATTTCAGGCAGCTGCGACATTGCACAAAGCTCTCGTAAGATGAAATTCTCCGAAAAGAAGAAATTGCAACAAGCGGGAAAGCAAGCAAAAGAAGTGATAATTGCATACGATGCCATTGCGGTGATTGTAAACCCTGCAAACAAAGTAAGCAAACTTACAAGAAGCCAATTGGAACAAATTTACACCGGAAAAATCACAAACTGGAAACAAGTAGGTGGCGAAGACATGAAGATAGTTGTTTATTCGAGAGAAACTTCTTCGGGAACGTACGAGTTTTTCAAGGAAAGTGTGATGAAAAACAAGAACTACCTTCCATCAGCTCTTGCAATGCCTGCAACAGGTGCAATAATCCAATCGGTAAAACAAACCAAGGGTGCAATCGGATACGTTGGTCTTGCATACCTTAACAAGGAAGTGAAAGCCTTGCAGGTAAGTTATGACGGCAAAAACTTCGTTGCTCCAAGCGTTGCGACAGCAAAGAACAAGACTTACCCGATTGTGAGACCGCTTATGTACTACTACGAGATTAAATCAGAGAAGAAAGTGCGTCCTTTCATAGATTTCGTACTCTCTGCAGAAGGTCAGAAAATTGTTTCAAAGGTAGGATATATTCCGATAAAGTAAAAGCAAAAGTCAATGGCTATGAAATGCGGAACAAACAAGATTTGGCAAAAGATTGTTGAAGGTTGCATCAAACTCAGTGGAAGCATAAGTTCGCTCATAGTTGTATTGATAATAGTTTTCCTTTTCAAAGAGGGACTGGGATTGTTTTCCAACAGCACGGTTGAGAGCGGTTACGTTGTCGCAGTGCAGGAGAACAACCCTGTTTCTCATTTGAATGCCGAGCAATTGAGACTTATCTTTGACGGAGAGATTACTCGGTGGGAAGACGTCAAACAAAAAAGCGGCAAGACTTTCTCCGGAGAGATTGTTGTGGCTCACGACATCGACCAAGCCATGGAACAGGAGGACAAAACGCAGCTTATCGCTTTTGTTCCCAAAGAATATCTGAACGAAATAGGCAATATGAGAGCTGTTGATTGCGGTAATATCAATCTTTCGGACTTTTTTGCCGGTAAGATGTGGATGCCGATCGCTCAACCTGCACCTCAGTTCGGTGTCTTGCCGATTATTCTCGGCACATTGTGGGTCAGCTTGGCTGCAATCATCATTGCCCTGCCTTTTGCCTTGTCTGCGGCAGTTTATTTGTCGGAAATTGCCAACAAACGCTTATACAAATTTCTCAAACCTGCAATAGAGTTACTTTCGGGTATCCCTTCTGTGGTTTATGGTTTCTTTGGATTGGTGGTAATCGTGCCAATAATCCAAAAAACTTTCGGTTTGGATGTCGGAGAGACTGCTCTTTCGGGTGCAATCATTCTTGCAATCATGGCTTTGCCTACAATCATCACCATTGCCGAAGATGCAATGAGAGCAACACCCGACAGTCTGAGAGAGGCTTCCCTTGCCCTTGGTGCAAATCGCTGGCAGACTATTTATAAGGTGGTCAAAAAGCGGCATAACGGCAGGTGTGGTTTTGGGGATTGGTCGTGCAATCGGAGAAACTATGGCGGTTCTAATGGTTTGCGGTAATGCGGCGGTAATGCCTCACACTCTCTTGGAACCGATAAGAACAATTCCTGCGAGCATTGCAGCCGAGCTTGGCGAAGCTCCAAACGGAGGAGCGCACTATCAGGCTTTGTTTATGTTGGCTTGCATATTGTTTATCATCACTTTGCTGATAAATTTGATTGTCGATTACATTCAACACAAAGGAACAATTAAACAAAAATCGAAATGAAAAAGACTAAACAAACTATTGCTTTTTGGATTATAAGACTGATGAGTCTGAGTATCCTTGGTGTTTTGGTATGGATACTTGCTTTCATCTTGGTCAGGGGTATCGGTGCAGTGTCGTGGGAGTTTCTCACATCTATGCCCGATGACGGAATGACAGGCGGAGGTATTCTGCCTGCAATAGTGGGTACTATTTGTCTGAGTGTGGGAAGTATGATTTTTGCTTTCCCCATCGGGGTTCTCAGCGGCATATATCTCAACGAATATGCCGGCAATGGTAAGATTATCCGCTTCATTCGCATGATGACAAACAACCTTTCGGCAATTCCTTCTATCGTTTTCGGATTGTTTGGTATGGCTTTGTTCGTCAATGGTCTGGGTTTCGGAGACAGTATCTTGGCGGGAAGTCTCACTCTCGGCATTTTGGTTCTGCCGGTTGTGATAAGAACGACCGAAGAAGCCCTAAAACAAGTTGATGACAGCTATCGGCACGGCTCTCTTGCCTTGGGAGCAAGCAAATTGCAGACAATCTTCAAGGTTGTTCTTCCTATGGCTATGCCGAATGTGCTTACCGGTCTGATACTCTCACTCGGAAGGGTGTCGGGAGAAACAGCTCCCATTTTGTTTACGGTGGCCGCTTACTTCTTACCAAAGTTGCCTACAAGCATATTTGACCAAGTAATGGCACTTCCTTATCATTTGTATGTGCTTTCAACTTCGGGAACAGACATCGAGGCATCGCGTTCGATGGCTTTCGGAACAGCTTTCGTACTTGTGATGATTGTGTTGATACTCAACCTTATTGCCAATGCATTACGAAGATATTTCAGCAAGAAAACAAAGATGAATTAGAGTTATGAAGATAATAGAAACAAAGAATTTGAACTTTTGGTACGGCGATTTCCACGCTCTGAAAGATATAGACATGGAAATTGAGCAGAACAGCGTAACTGCTTTTATCGGTCCTTCGGGTTGCGGAAAGAGTACCTACCTTCGCTTATTCAACAGAATGAATGACTTGATTGCAGGCACAAAACTGCAAGGCGAGGTCCTCATAGGAGGCGAAAATATTTATGATAAATCGGTTGATGTGGACAATTTGAGAAAACGTGTCGGCATGGTATTTCAAAAGCCCAACCCTTTCGGAAAGAGTATTTTCGATAACATTGCCTACGGACTGAGAGTAAATGGAGTAAAAGACCACAAACTTATTGCCCAAAGGGTTGAAGAAAGCCTCAAATCGGCTGCTCTGTGGGAAGAAGTCAAAGACAAATTGAACAAATCGGCTTTTGAACTCTCGGGAGGACAACAACAGAGACTCTGTATTGCAAGAGCCTTGGCTGTAAAGCCCGAAATACTTCTCATGGACGAACCCGCATCGGCTTTGGACCCTATTTCGACGGTAAAAATCGAAGACTTGATTTTTGAACTCAAAAAACAATATACGATAGTTATCGTTACGCACAATATGCAGCAGGCGGCAAGAGTGTCGGACAAGACGGCGTTCTTTTACCTTGGCGAGCTGATTGAGTATGACGACACCGACAAAATTTTCACCAACCCTTCAAAGCAGGCAACACAAAACTACATCACAGGGCGTTTCGGTTGATTTTGGCAAAACATAATTTCAAACAAACAAATACAAAACAAAAAAATGGTAAAACATATAGACAACGAACTAAAAGCTCTGAACGATTCATTGGAACAAATGTGGACATTGGTGTTCAGACAAATAAGCAAAAGCAGGCAGGCTCTTTTTGATTGCAATCGTTCTTTGGCAAGGGAGATAATCGCCCGCGAAAAGATGTGCAACGCCTTGGAATTGAAAATAGACAGTCAATGCGAAAATTTCATTGCACTGAACAATCCCGTTGCCATTGATTTGCGATTGGTGCTTGCTGTTTTGAAGATAAACAACAACCTCGAGAGAATAGGCGACTTTGCAGAAAGCGTGGCAACATTTGTTCTCAAAGATATGAACGGCAAAATTGACCCCGTGCTTGGAACAAATCTCCGCTTGGAACAAATGTTCGACTGCATAGAAAATATGTTTGAGTTGGCACATTCGGCATTTGAACAAGAGGACAGCAAGAAGGCAGAGGCTGTGTTCGGCATAGACAACTTGGTCGATGAGATAAATCATGATGCGCTCGGCATATTGGCAGAGCAAATCAGACAAGAACCAAGCAGATGCGAAGAATACATGAGCCTTAATCATGTAATAAGAAAATTGGAACGCATTGGCGACCGCTGCAACAACATTGCAGAAGAAACGGTCTTCTATTTGGATGCAAAAGTCCTCAAACACTCTACATCAAAAGCTACTGAAATTGAGCAGAATACACAAGAGTGAGAGCCAAACGGCGTTTCAACAAAATAAAACGGCGACTTGCTTTTCCGAGTCGCCGTTTTATTTTGTCAAAGTACCGTTTTATTTCTCGACAAATCAAGCCTTGGCTTTTATGCAATGATTGTTTACAAATCTCGCAAGCTCTCCTAATATCATAACCAAAGAAGTAAGAGCAATCATTACGACCCAATCTGCAACCGACAGAGGAGTTACGCTGAACATCTTGCCTCCGAAAGTTACTATTGCAACCTGCCCTGCCAATATAATGGCAGCTATCAACAAGAAACTGCCACAATTTTTGAAGTGAAAGGCACTGCGTCCGCTCATGTAGGCTTTTGCGTTAAACATATTCCAAAACTGCAACATCACAAAGACGGTAAAGAACATACTTCCCTCCTTCGGACTTATACCTATTCCCCCTCTGTATTCTCCAAACAAGAAAATATCGGCAAAAGCCTTGATGTCATAGTTTTTGAAAACATAAAGCAGCGTCATGAGAAAAGCAAAGAACAACACACCTATTGAAGCTATGATTATGCCCATTGGTTTTGTGATGATAAAGTCTTTTCTGTTTCGAGGGTTTGACTGCATCACTCTCTCGTTTGGAGGTAGAGATGCCAACGCCATTGCGGCAAAAGTATCCATTATAAGGTTTACCCACAACATCTGCGTTACCGTGAGCGGTGGTTGCTCGCCCAAGAATGCTCCGAAGACAACCACAAGACACGCAACCACGTTTACTATCATCTGAAAGAGAATAAAACGCTGTATGTTTTGGTATAGGCTTCTTCCCCACATAACTGCACGGCCTATGGAGGTAAAAGAATTGTCCGTTATCGTGATATCGCTTGCCTGCTTTGCCACATTAGTTCCGTCTCCCATCGAAAGGCCCACATGAGCCGCCTTGAGTGCGGGAGCATCGTTCGTTCCGTCTCCCGTTACTGCAACAACCTGATTCATGTCTTGAAGAGTTTCGACAAGCAACTTCTTATCCATCGGTCTTGCACGAGAGATGACTTTCAGTTTCATGATACGTTGGCGGAGTTCTTTGTCGCTCAACTCCGACAACTCGGTACCTGTGATGATTGCATCTTCATTGTCGTCTTCTTTCCACAAGCCTACTTGTTTTGCAATGGCTTTGGCAGTTACAGAAGTATCGCCTGTAACCATTTTGATGTTTATTCCGGCTCCTATACATTCGCTCACAGCACAAGGTACATCGGCTCTCACAGGGTCGGCAATGCCTACCATTCCCATAAAGCACAGATTTCTTTCGATAAGTTTTCCGTCTGCCACAACGCTTTGCTCGTTTTCCAAAATCTTATAGGCAAAAGCAAGTGTTCTCATGGCGTTGCCTTGAAATTCTGCGAGTTTTGCTCTTACGCTTTCTTGCTCAAAGCCTTGTTCAAAGCTGCCACACATCTGCAAAACAATCTCCGGAGCGCCCTTTAGGAGCAAAACCCTTGCCGAAAGAGCCTTTGAGGCAATCACACTCGCCATATACTTATTCTCTGTCGTGAAAGGGAGTTTCTCAAAAGTCTCAATTTCCTCTCTGAATCTGCGATAATCAATGCCGTTGTCTTTGAGATAGAGCAACAATGCACCTTCTGTGGGATTTCCTATAACGCCTGTCTTGTCCTCTTGGGAAAAGTCCAACGATGCAGACGAATTGACAGCCAAGGCTTCTGCCACAAAAGAATTTTCTTTCAGTCTTTCGGGAAACAGAGCTGTCTGAACTCTCATCTGATTTTGGGTAAGAGTTCCTGTTTTGTCAGTACATATCACACTTACTGCTCCCATTGTTTCGCAGGCGTGCATCTTTCTTACAAGCGAATGGCTTTTGAGCAATCGTCCCATGCTGTAAGCAAGGCTCAAAGTTACAGCCATCGGCAAGCCCTCCGGCACTGCAACCACTACCAAGGTTACCGAAATCATCAGACTCTGCAACATGTATGACAGAAAATGCATCATCTCAAACTCAGCTCCCGAGTTGAAATAAAGAATGCAGCGACCTACCAATATCACAGCTGCCAAAGTGTAGCTCAATTTTGAAATCAATCCTCCCAAACGGTCAAGTTGTTCGTTCAAAGGAGTACGAACGGAATTGTCGATGCGGCTTGCCTCAAACACTTTGCCGGCTTCGGTATGGTCTCCCACCGCAATCACCCTGCAAACTGCCTCTCCCTCAATCACATTCGTACCTTTATATACATGATTTGAAGGGAAGGTGGCTTCTTTGTCAAATTCAGCCTCATCAGTCGTCTTGGTGCATGAACTCTCGCCCGTGAGAGAACTCTCATCTACCCTCAATCTCACCGCTTCAAGCAAGAGAGCATCAGCACAAATCTCATCTCCAGAATTCAAAACAAGAATATCACCCACCACAACCTTGCTCTTGTCAAGCTCGGTGAGGTTTCCGTTTCTATATACCTTCACTTTCTCATGGTCATTGACCTTGTTGAGTAATTCAAACTCCCCTTCGGCTCTGTTCTCAAAGTAAAACGCCAAGCCGGTTGAAAGCAATACGGCAACAAAAATGCCCATAGGTTCAAAGAAAACACTCGCCTGCTCCCCCATTCCGAAGTATTCGTAGCACGAAATACCCAAGCTCAACACCCCTGCGACCAATAGTATTATTATCAAGGGGTCTGTGAACTTTTCGAGCAACTTTAACCACACCGATTTCTTCTTTGGCGGTGTCATTACGTTCTCTCCGTGTTCCAATCGGCTCTTTTGAGCCTCTGCATCAGTCAAACCTGTGTAATTATTCTTCATGTCTTCACTCAATTAAAACGTTTTAGATAACGAACAAGCCTTTATTGTTATTGTTATATCTGCAATAAATCGGCACAAGAGAGCAAAAACAGCGTGTTTTTTGTCTCATTGCATCGCAAATTCTTTGTGAAAATTCATACCTTTGCACGAATTAAACAAAACAAGAACATGGAACAAGGAATATATCCGCTTAAATTCATGCCTCTTTTCAAGCAGAGAGTATGGGGAGGCAACAAGATAGCAACCGAACTCGGCGTCGATTATTCGCCATTGCCCTCATGTGCAGAGCTGTGGTGCTTGTCGGGACTTGCAGAGCAGGAAACAGTGGTGGCAAACGGCTTTTTGGCAGAAGCAAACCTGAGTGAAGTAATACAAATGTACACCGACGAACTTTTGGGCGAAGAAAACTATGCCGAGTTTGGCGAGGAGTTTCCGCTGCTCTTGAAGATACTTGACGCAGCCGACAATCTGTCTGTGCAAGTTCACCCCGACGACGATTATGCTCAGCAAATAGGAATGAGAAACGGCAAAAACGAGATGTGGTACGTCTTGCAGGCAGACCAAGGTGCCGAAATATTCACCGGATTTAACAAAAACATGACAAAAGCAGAAGTTATAAACCGAGTGAGAGACACAAAACTTACGGAAGTTCTCGATTGTACCGCTGCCGAAAAAGGAGACCTGTTTTACATTCCCGCAGGATTGGTCCACAGCATAGGCAAAGGCTGTCTGATTGCCGAAATTCAGCAAAGCAGCGACACCACCTATCGTCTTTATGATTGGGGAAGAAAAGACCAAAACGGCAAGCCTCGTCAGCTTCACTTGGAACAAGCCTTGCAAGTCATGGACTTGAAAAAGCGAAACCAAGGCGGAAAAGTCCACTACCACGCTCACACCGACGAAACCACCAATCTGCTCACCACACCCTTCTTTACAGTCAATCGAATGTACTGTTTGCAAGGATTGAAGAAAGATTACTCATCATTGGACAGCTTTGTGATTTATTTTTGTGTCGGAGGAAGCGGCATGATTGAGACAGAAATAGGACAAGTTCCTCTAAAAGCAGGCGAAGCCCTCATGTTGCCTGCCGTATGCCAAAAAGCAGCAATACTACCACGCAAATCAATCGAAATTTTGGAAATATTCATAGTCTGAACTCACATAAAAGACAATTAAAAAGAAACAAAAAACAAAATACAATGGCAATAATCAAGAAAGTCAAAGGCATTTCGCCACGCTTTGGCGAAGACAACTACATTGCAGACAACGCAACAATAGTCGGAGATGTACAAACAGGCTCACATTGCAGCTTTTGGTTTAACAGCGTCGTCAGAGGAGACGTTCATAAGATTATAATGGGCGACTATGTCAATGTTCAAGACGGTGCAGTTGTGCATTGCACCTACAAAACCGCACCCACAACCATAGGTAACCGCGTTTCGATTGCTCACAATGCCATAGTACATGGCTGCACAATCAAAGACAACGTCCTTATCGGCATGGGAGCGATAGTCATGGACGGAGCTGTCATAGAAAGCAACACAATCATTGCAGCAGGTGCAGTAGTTCTTGAAAACACTCACTGCGAAGCCGGCTGCGTTTATGCAGGTACGCCTGCCAAAAAGGTAAAACAAATCGACCCTGAGCGACTTGAAGGAACGGTAAAAAGGATTTCCGATGCCTATCCGATGTATGCAACATGGATTGAGGACTAAGACTTTGGCGAAAGGGCGTGCGGTCTGATTAAAAGGGCGTTCGGATAAAATATTACGGCGTTTTGAATTGTCAAAGATAAGAAAGTATATTATGAACAAGTCAAACACAGAGCATATAATCACCGATTCGGATTACAAAGAATGGATTAAAGACATCGAACGACGTTTTCATCAACAGCAGATTAAAGCTGCAATACACATAAATTCCGATAAGATTGAATTTTATTGGAGTATTGGTCGTGATATTTGCCAAATGCAATTCGAGAAACGCTACGGCTCTGCAATAATCACAGCTCTGAGCAGAGATTTGAGGGCAGTCATTCCCGAAGTAAAGGGACTTACTCCGGGAGGATTGTACTATTGCAAAAGGTTCTATGCTCTTTATTCCGATATATTTGAGAAACTTCCCCAACTTGAGGAAGTTTCAATCCATGCAAACGAACAAAAATCGACACGCTGTCTGACAAAAGTTCCCCAAGTTGGGGAAATATTCAAACCTTTGCACACAATAAGCACAGATAATACTCTTCCGTTGAACATTTTTGCCATACCATGGGGACACCACAAAGTCATAATAGACAGATTTGAGAATGAGCCTCAAAAAGCCTTGTTCTACGCTACAAAGACTTTGGAACATAGTTGGTCAAGAGCAACATTGCTTAACATGATTGGAGAAGAGGGCAAAGCCAACGGACTATATGAGCGACAAGGTAAGGCGGTGAATAATTTCCCCTCCACAATGCCTTTACCGACAGGCGATCTTGCCTGCGAGCTGATAAACGATCCGTTAAATCTTTCGTTTGTCAAGTTGAGAGAAAGTTACAATGAACAATCTCTAAAAGACGCTCTCGTTCGTCATGTGAACCAATTGCTAATGACAATCGGCTCGGGCTTTGCATATATGGGTAGGGAATATCTGCTTTCCGTTGCAGGAAAAGAACAATTCTCTGACTTGCTTTTTTACAATACCCGTTTGCACGCCTATGTGGTTGTTGAAGTAAAAGTAAGCGAGTTTGAATCGTCGTATCTCGGACAGTTGTCGGGATATATGTCGATAGTAAATCATGTGTTGAAGACAGAAATTGACCAACCTACCATCGGAATTCTCATTTGTAGAAGCAAGAACAACATTTTTGCCCAATACTGCCTTGAGGGATACAATCAACCAATCGCCATAACCGCATACGAAGGCATTCAAATACTGCCTGATAATTTCAACGACACACTTCCGAGCATAGATGAGTTGGAGGCAGAATTAGAGAAGTAACTAAGACTGTGGCGAAAGGGCGTTCGGTCTGATTAAAAGAGCGTTCAGATAAAATATTACGGCGTTTTGAATTGTCAAAACGCCGTAATTGTTTTTTTGTTGTAAGCAGACAGACTCTTGAAAGGCTTGTCTGCAATCAACAGATGACTATCTTACAATCAATTTTCTTGTCATTGTTCCCTCTGTTGTGAACACTCTTACAAGGTATGCTCCTTGTTGCAAAGCTGAAACGTTGATTGTAGCTTGATTTGAACCCAATGTTGCGTTCTCATATACCATTTGTCCCAACAAGTTTGCTATCTCAATGCGGTTGATTGAAGATGTGGCAGACACGGTAAGCTCGCTGCTTGCAGGGTTAGGGTAAAGGCTTACAGAAGAAAGCTCTACGTCAGCCAAAGATACCACTCCCTCAGGGGTAAATCTGATTGCAACACGCGTTCCTTCCTCATTGTTTGCATTGAAAGGTATTACATAAACGCCCCAAAGCTCACTTTCATCAAAGTCTTCCTCTGTTATTTCGGCATCTATGTCTTCTGTGTAAGTGTTTCCGTTTTCCAACAAGTAATCAAGCACGAAATCGTCGTCAAGGTCGTCAATTCCGTAATAAATTCCGAAATAGTAGTAAGATACTTGGTCGTTTGGAACGGCAGAAATCACTGCTGTGCCATCAACCATTTCAACCGTTACTGCAACTTCTGCCAATCCTGTTCCTCCGTTTGCAATGGTTGTAAACAAGGTTGGAGCGATTGAATCTGCAACTCCGTCAGCATTGTATGCTATTGCATAGACTTTGTAAGTTGTTCCGGGAGTTAGTCCGTTCAATGTGCCGCCAAGCTGAGAGTATTGTCTGTCATTTTCTTGTTCCAAATAAGCTTTTACATCGGCATCTGAGGTAAATCCTGCGTTGTCAAAGTCGCTTTCGGACAATATCAAGTAGTAATAGTAAGCTGTTTGGTCGTTTGGAGTAAATGTAATGCTTGCAGAAGTTTCTGCAACATCGCTTATCTGTACAGCAACTAACGCTGTGCCGCTTCCGCCAAGGGTTGTTGTGGTAACTGTTTGAGAGATAAGTCCCGACGAAACGCCGTTGATGTTGAATGCTTCTGCATAAACCAAGTATGTCGTGCCGGGTTCAAGATCGGTAACAGGGGTTGCGAATGTAGCATAGTAAGGTGTTGCTCCTGAGGCAAAGTATGCCAATACACTATCTTGGTTCCAACCAAGCTCGGTAAATTGAGCATGATCAATCAAAACCAAGTTGTAGCGAGATGTTTGGTCGTTTGGCGTTGCTTCCAAATAGAAAGAGAATGGTGTAATGCTGTCTTGAGGAATGTTAAGGGTAACCATAGCATCTCCTTCACCGCCCAACTGTGTTGCAGTGTAGGTTATAGTGAAAACGGATACCTCATCGTTGGCATCAACTGCTGCAACGTAAATGGTGTTCTCTACTCCCGGAGTAATAAAGTCGCCTGCCAAGGTAACGGTTTGAGTACCTGTTGCAGGATTGTCGTAATTATCGCTCATTCCCACAACGACATCTTCCAATGTCATGCCGAACATTTGGTACAAAGCCACATATTGGCTGAACATACTGCCCTCACTTGCGTCTGCTGCAAGGTAGTAGTATTCCACAACCTCGTTGTTAGGAGTGAAAGTCGCCTCTACGCTCAAAGGGTTGATTGTTCCGACGGTGATTTCGACCGACATGGCTTTCGATTGCGAAACAACGTGTTTCTTAGCCGAGCTTGCGTCAAACTCAGGTGCTTTGAGATTTCTCTCGATTGTGCTTTCTTTCTTGGCACTCTCCAAACGGTGAGTGTTAATCTGTGCAAATGCTCCGAATGTCATGATAAGAGCAAGTGCCATTGACAAAACTTTTTTCATTTGTTCGTTCGTTTTTAAGTAATTATTGTCTCATTTCAAAAAAGCGAAATGACAGTATCGTGTTACCGAACCGTCATTCCGCCTATACTGTTTAGTTGTCTTGGTTACTTGACTTAGTTATCTCAATTACTCAACAACCAATTTCTTTGTAGCCACTCCGCTTTCGGTGTACATCTTTGCAACATAGCTTCCTGATGCAAAAGCAGATGTATTAACCTTGATTGAGTTAGCGTTTACGTCGCTTGCAAATACAACTTGTCCAAGTACGTTTACAACCTCAACTCTGCTGATTGTGAAAGAAGAAGCCAACATAACTTCGTCCTTTGCAGGGTTAGGATAGACGTAAGACATAGAGTTCAATTCAGCATCTGTCAAACCAACATTTCCTTCTACGATAGGGAAGATAAATAAATCGCAATCTTGTTGATATGCTGACATCATAGTTATCCAATCATAATTGCCTTCTTGATCAACAATGCTGTAAGAATAAGAATTTTCTCCTGAACCACAACCAAAAGGTGTAGATGCAACAGCCAAAAGATTAAATGGATCATTTTCTGATTGAACATTAAGCTCGCCTGTTTCAACAACACAAGCTACGCTGCTCGCTGTTACAGGAGATGAAAATGTTATAGTAGTAAAATCTTCTACCAAATCAGTTGCCTCTACACTACCCTCAGCCAATACCGAAGAAAAATCTGCAGACATCAACTGTATAGGTATATTTTGTTCAATCGGTGTTTCTACCATATTAGCAATAATAGTTGCAATACCAAAGATTTGTACATCTTGTCCGAAGTTGTAAACCTCTGCATATTTTGTATCGCCATAAATGTTTTGACCTGTAGCCATTCCTGCAAATTGACCTTGGTATGATGTTTGATAGAATTTGATACTGTCTATCGTTGCACAAGATTCATCGAACTGTGTGTAGATACCGCTTGTCTTAGGTGTTTGAACACTAACTTTCTTAGGAGCTAAAGAAATTTCAGCATCGCTTTTCTTTTGAACCTGAGCCATCATGCTCACTGATAGTCCCATTGCAAGGACTGAAAGAATAACTTTTTTCATTGTTTTGATGTTTTAATTGTTTAATAATTCATGTTCGTTTTGCAAATGTACGACTTTTCTGCAATTCTGCAAGCAAAAAAGCGATTTTTTTTGCCTTTATTATTTTCTCTTCTCGGTGCATATCCGCCATACCTTATTTATATATACGTTCACCTCAGAAAACAATGTCTTCTTGCCAAGAGAATTAAACGCTGTGTATCAAGGCTTTGACAAATCGGCGTTTGGCTTAAACAACTTGGCGTTTTATTCTTCTGAAACGCCGAATTATTTTGCCAAAATGGCGTTTTGATTTTTGCATTTTTGATGCCTCTCAAAAGGGCGTAAGAGTGAAAGAGGTGATGTCTTGTTGCAATTTTTTCTACCTTTGCAACAAAAAAAACGACATGAACATCGAATTGATTGAAAGAGCGTGGAACGACAGAGAGCTACTCAAATCACAAGAGGTAAGGCAGGAAATAGAGAGCATTATTGCCGACTTGGATTGCGGAAGGGTGAGAGTGGCAGAGAAAAAGGAGGGCAAATGGATTGTAAACCAAGCTGTAAAGAAAGCTATCGTGCTTTACTTCCCACTTTGTGGCGTCGAACATTTTGAAAGCGGTGATTTGAAGTTCTGGGACAAAATTCCCACAAAGCAGAACTACGAAGAGTTGAAGGTGCGTTGCGTTCCTCCTGCGGTGGCTCGCTACGGCAGCTTCTTGGCAGAGGGTTGTGTGATGATGCCTTCGTTTGTGAACATAGGGGCATACGTAGATAGCGGAACAATGGTTGATACTTGGGCAACGGTTGGCAGTTGCGCCCAAATCGGAAAGAACGTTCACCTTGCCGGAGGGGTGGGAATTGGCGGTGTATTGGAGCCTGTGAGTGCCAATCCCGTAATTGTGGAAGATAATTGCTTCATTGGTTCGAGGTGTATTGTGGTCGAGGGTGCAATAATTGCCCAAGGTGCTGTATTGGGAGCAAATACTGTAATCACACAATCGACAAAAATCATAGATGTTTCGCAAAACGAGAGCATCGAATACCGCGGATATGTCCCCGAAAACTCGGTTGTCATTCCCGGAAGCTACACCAAGCATTTCCCTGCAGGCGACTACAATGTGAATTGTGCCTTGATAATTGGCAAGCGAAAGGAATCGACCGACAAAAAGACCTCTCTCAACGAGGCTTTGAGGGACTTCAATGTTGCAGTTTAGTCGTTTGCAAGCTCTAATCGACGTTCACGCTCTTGAAAAAGAGTGTTTGCGAGCTTGTCTGAACCTTTAATATAAATGTGCCTTTGTTTGGCAGGTTTATATGGTCGTTGCCCCTTGTTTTTATCAGCTCCCTGCCCTGCATATCGTACAAAACAAGTTGCTCGATTACACATCGGCTTTG
>SAMEA3663235__coassemble_73_pt1 | contig 35416 bp, 18 predicted proteins | sample SAMEA3663235__metabat2_low_PE_020 | metagenome-assembled genome bin SAMEA3663235 (sample SAMEA3663235) | pig gut metagenome | biome: pig gut; feature: pig-associated habitat; material: faeces | place: China | collected 2013 | reverse complement strand
TCTTTGCTTTGCTTTGCTCGATCGATGTAGCTGCTTATTGTATCGAATGATTTTTCGTCAATCACCGAGTTCATGTAGTTGCCAAGCCCCATGGAAGATCCCATCTTTATTTGCGGTATCATGGTCTTGATATGCGAAAGGGTTTCTTCCCAAATGTTGTTCGGAATGTAGGCTCTTGATGCTGCAGAACATTTTTGTCCCTGATATTCAAAAGCTCCTCTTACGATTGCAACAGCAAGTTGAAGCGGGTTTGCACTCTTGTGGGCAAAGATAAAGTCCTTTCCTCCTGTCTCTCCCACTATTTTAGGATAGGTCTTGTAGTTGTCGATGTTTGAACATATTTGTTTCCAAAATCCGTTGAATGTTCTTGTGCTTCCTGTGAAGTGAACTCCGGCAAAATCGGGCGAAGAGAAGACAACTTCCGAGATTGTGGCTCCGTCTCCAGGCACAAAATTGATAACTCCGTCGGGAACTCCTGCCTCTTGAAGCACTTTCATCAGATAGTAATTTGATAGTATGGCTGTGGAAGCAGGTTTCCAAATTGTTACATTGCCCATCAAGACAGGCGAAATGTTAAGATTGCAAGCTATGGAGGTAAAGTTGAATGGCGAAACTGCATACACAAATCCTTCCAAAGGACGGTATTCCATGCGATTTATGGCAGTTTGGTCGCTAAAAGGCTGCTGAGCATATATCTTTGAGGCATAATAGGCATTAAATCTCAAAAAGTCAATGGTTTCACAAGCCGAATCTATCTCTGCTTGGAAAGGATTTTTGCCCTGACCGAGCATTGTGGAGGCATTTATCAAATATCTGTATTTGGTCGATAGCAATTCGGCAGCTTTTAACATCACACTGCAACGGTCAATCCAATCAACCTTTTCCCATTTCTTTCTTGCCTCCATGGCAGACTTGATTGCTTCTTCGACGGTTTTCTTGTCTGCCTTGTGGTATCGGGCAATCAGATGTGAGTGTTCGGAAGGCATGACAACATCTGCCATATTTCCCGTGCGAACTTCTTTTCCTCCTATGATAAGAGGTATTTCCACGCATTTGTCATACTGTTGTTTAATCTCTTTTTCCAAGAGTTCTCTTTCCTTTGAGCCTTGTGCATAAGAAAAAACAGGCTCGTTCTTTGGCTCTGCAAAGAAAAATGTTGCGTTGTTCATGGTTATTGCTATATTTTGTGAAACATCTTCATTTCTACAACAAAAAAAATATCTCTTGCAAATGTAAGACTTTATTTTTGCAGAGCAAAGCAAAAAGTGCTATTTTTGCAAAAAAAATGTCTGTATGCAAAAAATCAGTGATTTTTCGGATAAAATGGAAGCACCTATTCCGCTTGAAAATCTGAGTATCATCGGGATAATGTCTCTTTCTCCTTGTTTTATGATTGCCTCAGAGGTAAATCACTCTGCAAGAACAGATTTTTATAAGGAAGATGAGTTTGATGTATGGGTTGATACGGAGGGAAAATATGATAAATTGGAGAGTTTCTTTTTTGAGAGTATGAACGATGGTTGCAAGTACATTCTTTTGGAAGCCAAGAATTCTCTTCCTTGTTGCATAAAGCAGTGGGAACAATGTAATTGTGTGCTTTTAATTGTCGGAATGAACAATCGTGAAGTTGCTCTCTCGCTTGTTAAGAAGCTGAACAAAATAAAGAATATATCAATGGCAAAGATAATCACCGATTATCAGGGTAAGATGATAGATTTGCAGCTAAGCCTGCTCGATTTTGACAATGAAGCTCCTTGTGTCAAACCCAAAGGCAGAAGCAAGGAGCGGTCTTCTTATCAAGAGGCGGTGAACAGCCTTATCATAGATATAGATACCTATCTGACCAAAATAAACAACAGAAAGGATACTATGAAATTCTCTGACGATTATCTAATCTGAGAGTTTGTTTTCCCTATTTTACAGCCCTTCACTCCATAAAAGAAAAGGTAAACGTATGACAACATAGGAATAAGAAATGAGTATCTTATGCCTATGCAATCTGCTGCAATGCCTTGCAAAGGTGGCAAGACTGCTCCTCCGAGTATCATCATTATCAAAATGGACGAGGCTTCTGCTGTTCGGTTTTCAAGACCTTCGATTGCCAAAGTGAAGACATTTGACCACATTATGGAGTTAAAAAGTCCGACGGCAAGCAATGACCACAATGCCACTTCGCCCGAAAGGCTCATTGAGGCTGCAATGAGAACCACATTCACAAAAGCAAAGACTGCAAGCAAACGTGAGGGAATGCCCTTTCCGAAATAAAATCCCAAAAAGTTGAGGAGCATAAAGAAAACAAAGAATACCACACTGCTAAAGTTCAATCCGTGCAAAGAATAGTTGATTGTAAAGACAACAAAAAAGCCTGCCAAGGAAAGCAAAAGCATACTGAGGAGTTTCTTTGTGCGACTTATCTTGCTAAGGCTCACACTTCCGAGAAAACGACCAATCATTGCTCCTCCCCAATAGTAAGAAAGGTATGCCGAAGCGAGGGCTTCAGGCATGTTCATGGTCTCTTTGAGGTATGAAACGGTATTGCTACCCACCGACACCTCGGCTCCCACATAGAAAAAGATGCCCAAAGCTCCCAAAACTACATACGGATAGGAGAAAATGGAGCGTTGGTGTTTTGTTTCTGTGGTTTCTTCTTTATGAACTCCAATTTTGACAAATCCTATAAAGACTGCCAAAAGCAGAAGTAACAAAGAGAGGAACAAGTAGGGCAAAATCACTCCCGAAGCAGAGTTGGCGTTTTTGTCAAGAAAGATTGAGAATATCAAATAGCCTCCTATTGCCGGTCCCAAGGTTGTTCCGAGGGAGTTGAACGCCTGCGAAAGGTTGAGGCGAGAGGAAGCTGTGTCGGGATTGCCGATAAGTGCCACAAAAGGATTGGCTGCTATTTGCAAAAAAGTAAGTCCTAATCCAAGCAAGAAAAGAGCTGCCAAAAAGACTGCAAAGCCCATTTGCAAATATGCCGAAAGTGCAAAAATCAAACAAGCTGCCGAGGCTGTCATCAAGCCTATTACAAGGGTTGTTTTATAGCCATAGAGCGATATTGTGTCCTTTCCTTTTTTTGAGAGCAGGTAAAACACCAACGAACCCACAAAGTAGGCTATGAAAAAGGCAAATTGAACAATGTTTGCCTCAAAGTGCGAAAGCGAATAGACGCTTTTCAAATAGGGAATAAGAATATCGTTCAGCGAGGTGATAAATCCCCACATGAAAAACAGCACGGTTACCGACAACATCGGCACATAGCTCTTAGATTTGTTTGTTTCCATTTTCTGAATTTTTCAAGTAATACAATGTACAATGTTTTTTGTTTTGAAACAGTTGAACTGCCTGAGTTTTCAATGTTGATACGTCGATTGCCGCATAAAGGTTTCGCTCGGTGTTTATTCGCTCTGTCATGTCAAGGTGAGCAAAATAAGCAAGGTTCATTGCCTTGTCCAATATCTTCATGTTAGAAAAAGTGGCTGCTGCTTCGTTTTTATTCTTCATCTTTTGCAGTTCTGTTTCCGAAAGCGGCTCTTGGCAAAAGGAATTCAACTCCTGCCATATTGCCTCTTCTCCTTTTTCAATCTGAACACCTTCGGAATATCTGCCCATGACGATAAACAAACCTGCATCGTCATCGCCGCTTATGAAAGCACTGACTTCGGTAAATAATTCCTGCTCAACCACAAGGTGTTGGTACATTCTGCTGCTTTTTCCGTTACTAAGCGCATCGCTTATCAGGTCCTGAACATAGTAGTCGGGGTCTTTACGCTCTGCCATAGGAAAGATGATGCAGATAAGGTTTGAGGGAACGTCTCTATATATTGTATGTGTGCGGTTCTCGCTCAAAAGAGGTTCTTGCGAGTAAGGAGCGAAATCGACTTTCCTCAATTCCATGTCTCCAAAAGCCTCTTGCACCATTTCTTTTGCTCTTGTGGGGTCTATGTTGCCCGAAAGTGAGAGTATGGCATTTGAGGGTTGATAAAAATTGTCATAGAACCATTGCACTTGGTCCAAGGTTGCTTGTTCTATGTGTACAATATCCATGCCTATGGTCTGCCAACGATATGGGTGAACCTTGTATGCAAGTTCTCTTATCTCTTTCCAAAGGTCGCCGTAGGGCTGATTGATGTAGCGTTGCTTAAACTCTTCAATCACAACCGAGCGTTGCACTTCCAAACTTCGGGAGTTGATGTTCAAATTCTGCATTCTGTCGGCTTCAAGTCGCAGTGCATAAGGGAGAAATTCGGCTGCAAGGGTTATATAATAGTTGGTAAAGTCGTTGTTTGTGAAAGCATTGCTCTCTCCTCCCATGATTTGAGAAGCCTTGTCATAACTTTCAAAGTTTTTGCTGCCCGAAAACATCAGGTGTTCAAACAAATGGGCAAAGCCTGTTGCGGAAGGGTTTTCGTTTTTCGCCCCCACATTATACAATACGTTCACTGCAACAAGCGGGGTCTTGTCGTCGGGATTAACAATCACCCTCAGACCATTTGAAAGTGTAAATTCTTCAAATTTAATCATCGTTTTCCGTATCTATATCTTTGGGACAAAGGTCTTTATAGTTGCAATATTGGCACACATTATCGTTCCCGAGTGTTTCCCAGATGGTTTTCTCGGTTGAAAGCATGGAAGCGATTAACTCTCTCATCTTTTGGTCAAACTCTTCGTGAAGTATGGCATTGTAGGTATAACTCTTGACCTCATAATGTGAGCTTTTGAGTTTGTGAAGGTAAATAACCTCGACATCTATCGGCTTTCCGTCCCATTCAAGCCACGCATAAAACATGATTTGAAAGAGGTATTTTGCTCTGTTTTTGTTGTTTGAGTCAAATAGTTTCTCTATTTCTTGCAATTTTTCGGGACTACCTCCTGTTTTATAGTCGCATAAAATGAGTTTGTCGCCTTCTTTGTCGATGCGGTCTATCTTGCCGCCAAAGCGAAAGAGTTGTCCGTCAATCTCTATGGTCTTTACAACTTCTCTTTCGGCTGCAACAAAACAACGTTCGGGCTTTTTGTTGTCATATATCTCCAAGTCTTTCAAAAAAGAGGCTGCAATATCTTTGTGAAACTGCACCATAATAGACTTTTCTTCGTCTTTGAGCAAGTCATAACTCTCTTCTATGCAGGTTTCTATTGATTTTGATTTGTTGCTTTCCTCAAATATCTGTGCAGCTTGGTGGAAGAGATTGCCCAAAGCTCTGTAAGTATAGTCTTCGTCGGCTTCCGATATTTTGAGTTTCAATATTCTCTCGTAGTAAAAGCTCAACGGACAGGATATATAGCTGTTCAAAAGCGAGGCTGAGAAATAAGAGGATTTCTCATCGCCCTCACGCCTGCCCGAAAGCAACTGTTCTATCGTCTGTTCGTCTTTCGGAGGAAGTGTAATTGTGGTTCGATTGATGTTTTCGCCTCGAGGAAGTTTCAAAAGTTTGATTGGTTTTTGCAGCTCAACCCTCAGCTGTTGCAAAAAGCAGCTCATCTCTTCGGCATCTTTGTTTGACAAAACCATGCTGTAAACATAATCTATTGTTTTGGCATGGTGGAGCAGGCGATAGAAGTAATAGGCAAACACGGCAGTCTTTTTCTCGTCAGTTGTGAGGTTAAAACACACTCTGAGACTGTGCGGTATGAAGGTAATTGTGTTTGAAACTTTCGGAAGGTTGCTGCTGCCGGTCGAAAGCATGAGTATGTGTTCAAAGTCGAGACTTCGACTCTCCAACAAGCCCATTATCTGTATTCCGTCGGTGGCATCGGACTCAAAAGGCATGGTTCGCTTTTTCAACAAACGCAAAAGGATTTTGGAAACGAAGTTTGCCGGCAGTTCGCTGTCAATAAAGTCGAGCGTCTGCTCAAATTGTTCTATCGTCTTGATGCTCGAAAAGCAGGCTTGTTTGTCTTTGGGCTCACATTCGGGCTGTTGTGCCGTATCAATAAGGAATTGAGTGAGCTCTCCGAGCTGTTGCTTTATGGTTTTGTCGCTTTCGCCTGCTTGAGAAAGGAAGTCTGCAATCTGTTCGTAAAGTTTGCCAAACTTGAAAGGGTAACCCATTGTTATGTTTACCTTTGTCTGACAGTTGTTTATTGTTTTCGGCAGTGATTTCAGTACAAAAGGCAAGAGGTTTTCGTCGTTCAGTATGATTGCCATGTCGCTCTGTTGCAAACTTTTGCCATATTCTTTTTCCAAATTGCTTATCCAAGAGCGAATGTAGTTCGTTTGTTCGGTCGAATAGGTTGAAGAAACGATTTTGAGTCTGCAATCGTTGTTCTCTATTGCCGAAAAGTCATTTTGTGAGAAGGTTTCATCGTGTGCAAACGCCTTGATGTTTTCTCTCATGAATAATCCTGCCTCATTGGAAGAGCTTTGAGTGTAGAAAGTGTCATAATCCCAGAAGAAAAGAGCCTTATTGTTGTTCTTGATGTATGTAAAGAGGGCTTTTTCGCTTTGATTGAGTACGTTGAAACCCACAAAGGCAAACATATCGTCGCCAAAGCTCTCACTGCCTTGCTGCAATCGCTCGACCAAATCCCTATATATCATGCCCGAATAGGCAAGCGAGTGTTCGGCAAGAGCTTTGCGATAGAGTTCATAAACTTCAAACAGACAGTTCCATATCTTTGTGAAATTGCGTTGCAGACTGCTTTGTGCGGAATAAAGTTTCTTGAAGTCGGCAAAGTATTGCGAGAGAATTTCTTTCTGATTTTGGTCGAGGAAATCAAACTTGTCTTCAATTTCTTTTTCTTCGCTCAGTGTAATATAGAGTTTTGAAGCATCGGCAAGGTTTTTGTCTATGTCGTCAAAGTCTGACAAAATTGTCTTTCCCCAAAAGTAGAATTGTTCAAAGGTCTCTTTTTCTTCGCCTTTCCCAAGAGGATTGTGGGAGTACCACACTTGCTGATAGCAGTTGTAGAGTACATAGATCAAACTCAGTTCATCAGCAATTTTGAGTTGCGAATGTTGTTGTACAAAGTCGCTTATGGTGTCGCATTGCGGCAAAAAATACACCCCCTGCTTGATTGAGCGATATTCTTTGAGAAAGTATTTTATTGCCCTGCGGTTGGTGAATATCAATCGGAGCTTTTGAATATCCTCTTGCGGCATTTGGCTCACATTTTCTGCAAGAGCTACAAGGAATTTCTTGTTTTTCATACCTGATGTGTTTCGTTAGATTTTATTGACTTGGTGTCCTACTTCGACAACTCTTTGTTCTATCTCTCCAAGAAGGGCTTTCATTTCTGTCTGATCTTCATTTGGCTGCTCAAAGTGAGTTTTTACAGCCCAGATATATGTTTTCACATTATCAAATCCCATCTCTGTAAGCCTGCGTCCATATTCCGAGAGTTGCTCATGGTAATTTTCGATATTGTCAAAAGACTTTACGAACTTGTAATCGACAACCACGGCTTCTTTGCCTTTTATCATTATGCGGTCGGGACGTTTTATCTGTTCTTTTTCTTGGCAGGAAGTGTCGGCAATTGAGACTTCGGTCAGTACTCTGTAAGTGTTGTCAAACCAATGCCTCTCTGCCACAAATTCAAACATACTTTCCACAACGGGTCTTATAGTGTCGGCTTTGTCTTTCGGAAGATATGAGAGGGCTTGATCTATGTCGGCTCGGGTCTTTATGTGCGAAAGAATAGTGTGAATAAGGCTTCCCCACTTTGCAGCTTGATTGTCTTTTTCTTGTCTGAGGGTATCAAAGTAAGTAATTGCCTGCTTGCTCAGTGCGTAGTCTATTTTGTCAAAGTCAAGTCGGTTTGCGACTGTTGTGTGCAGTTCTTCGGCTTTCTGACTGAACGGATTGAGAGTGTCGCTGCTGCTTTGGCTTTCTTTGTTTGAGCTTTCAGTTTTCGGCAGTTCGGTAATCTCTTTGCCAAAGAAGAAGTTCTCCCTTCCCCTAAAGGTGCTTTCATCAACCCTTTCGCAGTCTTGGCACTCTTGAAGGTAGTTGTAGATGAAGGTAGAGACCAGATTTGGAGTATCACCTCTTCTGAAATCTGTCTGAGGTGGCAGTTTTGCTATTATGCTCAGGGCATGCTTTGCACGAGTAAAGGCAACGTAGAGCAAATTGATGTTATCTACTCTTTCCATGTACTCCTCTTGGTTTGCCAATTCGACATATCCGTCTGACATCTGCCTTAAACTTTTGACCTTAGTCTCAAATATCTTTACTTTCGACTGCTCGTCCAAATTCTCAATCCAAAACTTATGTTTGTTACTCGTCATATCCCAATGACAATACGGAATAATCACAACCTTATATTCCAATCCTTTTGCCTTGTGTATGGTTTGTATTTCGAGTGTATTCTTGTCTTTTTGAACGGTAACGCTTTCTTGGCTCATTGTAGCTTTCCAATAGTCGAGAAAGAGCCTGAGGTCGTTACTTTGTAGGCTGCAATAGGTCATCAACTTGTCGCAAAATGCCATTACAAAGGTATCTTGTGCATCTATATTGAAGTCTTTGATAAGGCAAAGAACGAGGTCGATAAGCGAAATGGAGCTTTTGTTGTAGTCTTTCAGGCAGTCTATGTTGTCAATCTTGGCAAAGTGTTCCAACCAATAGCGAGATATTGTGTCTTTTTGGTCATATATATATCGCAAAAGATAAACAATCTTCTTGACTTCCGAGGAGCTTTCGAGGGCAAAGGCATCGAACGAACAAGGATTGTATTTGTGTGCTTTGTTTCCTGAATTGTCCAAATCTTTTAGGTATTTTGCCAATTCTCGTGCATAAGATGTTTTTCTGACAAGGATAACAATATCTCCGATTGAGTATCCCAAAGCCAAGTAACGGTCAATTTCTTCAACAGTCTTGTAGAGCATATTTTCGTTTTGAGAAATCGTATCGAATTTATCGACAAAACTAAATCTCACTTCGCCCTGTTCTAAGTTCTTCTTGGCGGTTTGTGCGTCTATTGTGAAACCTGCAACGGTCTGAAAGCAGTGTTGAAAAAAACGATTGTTAAACTCTACTATTTTTCCGTCGGTTCGGTAGTTGTCTTTGAGCGGTAGTTGTTCGGTTGGCAGCGAATATTTGTTGTCGTTAGGTCTGTCATACAATGCTTTGAGTATTTGCCAATCGCCGTCTCTCCAACGATAGATCGATTGCTTCACATCGCCAAACACAGAGCACTCTCCGCCCGAGGCAAGACTTTCTGCCACCAAGAGATTAAAGTTGTTCCAAGCCAAAGAGTCGGTATCTTGAAACTCGTCAATCATGATATGTTGAAGTCGTGAGCCGATTTTCTCATACATGAAAGGAACTGCATCTTTACTATCGACCATTTGGTTGAGCAATCGCTGAGTATGTCTCAAAAGGAAGCTGTTATTTTCTCTCAACATCTCATGTTCTCTTTGGTAAATGAAGACCAAGAGGCACAATTTGCGAGCCGAAGAATATATGGTTCGCAATCGCTTTACTCGAGGGTAGTTTTCCTTGTAGTACTCAACACATTGGTCGTGTAGTTCATTGAGTTTGTCTGTTATATGCTTGGTTTGTTTTTCCGATTTTTTGCTTTGTTTAATTATTTTGCCCTCTCCTTCGCTATCTTCCTTAAAACTATATCCTTCTATGAACCTTGAATATACAAATGCTTTATATTCCTTTTCTGCTTCAAGGGCTAAGCGTTTGGCTTGCTCTATATATTGGTTGATATTGTCGATAAACTCTTGGATTTCCTTCTCTTTGTCGGCTGTTTCTTTGAGTATGTCTTGCAAAGTCTCAAAGGACATTTGTCTCATCGCATTGTCAATGATTGTTTTTGAGAGTTCATCGGAAAATTCCTCCATATCCTTTTCAAAGTTCCACTTTTTACCTTCTTGTTTTCTCTCATCAATGTAGGCTCTGAGGCATTCGTCAAGTTTTTTATTTGTCTGAGTGTCTTCTTTCAGTTCTTCAACAGCCTGAACGCGGTAGTCTTTATCGTCAATCACGAGTTCAAAACCGCTACTCACCCCAATCTCGCGTGCCATGTTGCGAAGAACTCTCTGAAAGAAGCTATCGATTGTTTCAATCCAAAAATGATTGTAATCGTGGAGGATACCTGTCAGAGCAAGAGCCGCATTTGCTTTTTCCTGTTCAGAAAGGCTTGCATTCTTTTCTCCTTTTATTGTATCAATCTCGGCTTGTGCTTTCTCGGTTTGATAAACTATGTTCCACAAAAGAGAAAGAATTCGGTTTTTCATCTCTGCCGTGGCTTTGTTTGTGAATGTTACCGCAAGCACATTCTTGTATGCCTTGGGATTTTTGAGCAACTTCTTCAAATATTCGACCGTCAGACTGAAGGTCTTTCCGCTTCCTGCCGAAGCAGAATACACTTTTAGTTTCATATCACTTACCAAATATGGTTTGGAAAATCACTTTGATGTCTGTCAAAAGACTTCTTTGCTCAAGGTAGTCAAGTTCTATTGCAAGTTTGTCTTGCATTATCACGTCAATATAGTATTGTTCGGGATTGTCGCTTCGAGAGAGTATCTCGTTTTCGTTTCTGTACTTTATGGAACTCAGAGATGTTATGCCGGGTCTGACAGTCAACACTTTCTTTTGCTCTTCGGTGTATAGTTCTACATACTTTCTCACTTCGGGACGAGGACCTACAAAACTCATGTCGCCTCTTAGTACATTGAAAAGCTGCGGCAGTTCATCAAGTTTGTATTTGCGAATAAAAACTCCTGCCTTTGTTATGCGACCATCTCTTCCTCCTATGGTGAGAAGCCCTTGGCGATCAGAATTTACTCTCATCGAACGAAATTTATAAATAGTGAAATCTCTGTTGCATCGTCCCACTCTCCTCTGACGATAAAACACTCCTCCCCTGCTTGACAAGCCTACCCACAAAGCAACAAACACAAAGAGCCAAGAGAGAAAAACAAGTCCGAAAAAGGAGCAAACAATGTCAAACAATCTCTTCATACTAAGAAAAAAGGTTTGTTCTTGCAGAGTTTCACATCTTGTCAGTTACTTTGTAGTAGCTTTCTACAAGAGTGTTTACAACATATTCCACCTGCAAATTGCTAAGCTGCGGATAGATAGGAAGACTTATTTCGCACTGATAGGTTTTGAAACTTACGGGATAGTCTTCCATTTTGTAACCTTGCTCAGAGAATAAACTCAAAAGCGGCATAGGGATATAGTGAACATTGGTTGCAACTCCTTTCTCTGCCATTAGGTTTATCAACTCGTTTCTCTGCTGCTCGGTTATAGGGTTTATTTTCAGCAAGAAAAGATGATAAGAAGGCTCAATGTCGTTACCGGACTTTGGAGGCAGCACTGCCCAGTGGTAATCTTGCAAAAGTTCTCTGTAATGGTCATATACGCGTTTTCTTTCTTGCAAGAGGTAATCGTACTTTCCTATTTGAGCCAAGGCAATCGCAGCATTCACATCCGGAAGATTGATTTTCATTCCGTGAGCCACAATGTCATATCTCCAAGCTCCCATTTGTGCTTTGGCAAAGGCATCTTTGGTCTGACCATTGAGCGTCATTATCTTAAACCACTTGACCGTGGCGTCGTTATCAAACCTTTCGCCCAAGTCAAAGCAAATTGCACCTCCTTCGGCAGAAGTGATATTCTTGACAGCATGAAAAGACAACACACAAACATCTACAACTCTTGCAATGTCATTGCCTTTGTATTTGGCTCCTATTGAATGTGCCGAATCGGAAAGTATCATTATTCTTCCGAACTGCTCCTGCACACGGCTTTCTGCAACAAACATCGACTTGATATGCTCACTTTCGACAATGTTACGAATTTTGTCATAATCGCAAGGAATACCTCCCAAATCTACAGGAATAATGGCTTTGGTTTTTGGTGTGATTGCTTGTTCTATCTTGTCGGTATCTATCGTAAAATTGTCGTTTATATCGACCATTACCGGCGTTGCACCTGTATCCATAACAGCCATTGCTGTTGCGCAATAGGTATATGCCGGAACTATGACTTCATCGCCGGGCTTGACACCCAACCATTTCAAAACCAGTGTTGCTCCGCTTGTCCAAGAGTTTACACATACTGCACCCTTTACTCCCAATCTGTCGCACAAAGCCTCTTCCAAAGCCTTGACTTTCGGTCCTGATGTTATCCAACCGCTTCTCAATGTCTCCTCTACTGATTTTATAACATCCTCATCAATGTAAGGCGGGGCAAATGTTATCTTCATTTTCTGTCTTATGTTTAGTAAGTCAAGATGCAAAGGTACGATATTTTAACCAAATATGGCATATTTTTCCTCTCTTGACGACAAATTCTCTCAGCCTTTGAGATAGACAACTTTCTTTGTTTGAAAGAACTCGTCTTCAAACCATGTATCAATGTCATAAACCTTGTATGGTTTTTTGATTTTGGAGAGTTCTTCTTTCAGGTCTCCGCCTTTGAGGTACAAAATACCGTTTGGCAGGTCGTGATAGTTGATTTTTGAGAACTTACCTTTTGTCCATGGAATGAAGTCTTCGAGATTGGTTACCGCCCTGCTTACTATGAAGTCAAACTTTTCTTGCAGTTGTTCGGCTCTTGTCTGCATCGGTTTTACGTTTTGCAAGCCCAAAGCCTCCGAAACAGCCTCTACAACTTTTATTTTCTTGCCTATCGAATCGACAAGCACAAATTCGGTTTGCGGAAACATGATTGCAAGCGGCAAACCGGGAAATCCTCCACCTGTTCCTATGTCCAACACCCTGCACATCGGCTTAAACTCACACACCTTTGCTATTGCAAGGCTGTGAAGTATGTGATGCACAAAAAGGTTCTCGGTATCCTTGCGAGAAATGAGGTTTATCTTTTCGTTCCAGCTCAAAAAACAGCTCGCAAACTGCTCATACAAATCGAGTTGTTGCTCGTTCAAAAAGGGAAAGTAACGTTTGAGTTCTTCTCTCATGGTTATTTTTCTATGTTTGACTGAGGATACATTTTGTCCCAAAGGGAAGAATTGCCTTTGAGGTGCTTTGAAAACCATGCAAATATGGTCTTGTTCCACTTCAAACGCTTCTCATAGTCCATAATTCCGTGGTTTTCGCCATTTACTCTCACAAATTCTACTTCTTTTCCCAAGATTTTGAGGGCATTATACATTTGAATGCTTTCCCCTATTGGCACATTCGTGTCTGATGTTCCGTGCAGAAGCAAAAGCGGAGTATTGATTTTATCGGCTCTGAAAAGAGGCGATTGTTCGGTATAAAGCTCGGGCGAGTTCCAAGGATAAGAACCTGCACTTGCGGCTGCCGAATAGCTGTAGCCCCAATAGCCTTCTCCCCAATAGGAGGTGATATTCGATATACCCGCATGGGAAACTGCGGCTGCAAAAATATCACTGTGGCTTATCAAATATTGCGTCATGAAACCTCCATAACTTGCTCCAATACAGCCAATCTTGCTCTTATCGACAAAAGCATGCGACTTGCAGAATGCCTTTACGCTCTCTATTATGTCATTTGCAGTCATTTTTCCCCACGCATTGACGTGTCGGGCTGCAAACTCCTGACCATAGCCTATTGTTCCCGAAGGATTAAGAACGTAAACCACATAGCCTTCGGCTGTATATAGGTATGGGCTGTATCTGCTCTCGAAACTTCTGTCCGAAGGGGTCGTTCCTCCATAGTAATATACTATCATGGGATAGTTTTTGGTCGAATCGAAGTCATCGGGAAGGTAATATCTTCCCTCAATCAAGCCATTTTTGGTTTTGTTGTTCCACACATACATTTCTCCCAAGGACACTTTGTCATATTTCTCTTTCTCGGGAAAGAGTATTTCGGAGCTTTTGCCATCGCAATAGGAGAATAAACGCTTTGGTTTGTTGTAGTTCTGACCAATGAACAAGGCTTTCTTGCAGTTGTCTGTGCAAGTAAAATCGTTCACCACATCGCAAGGAAGATTTATTTTCTCACAGCGATAGTTCTCTTTCGGCAACATAAGATACACATTGACCGAGTCTTTGTCGGTAGTGAGCATTACGACTTTGTCGCCTTTTATCTCAAATGAGTTAATCGAAGGATCAAAGTCTCTGAGTATGGCTTTGGCAGTGCGGGAAGCCTTGTCCCATGCAAGAAGAGTAGCATGATACATATTAGGTATTTGTTTCTTGCCCACCTTTGCCGAAATAGCGTCAAAAGCCTCGCAAGACGCCGACACAAGAAGAAGATTGTCATCAAAATATCTTACATCTGACACAAAAGCATCAGCAAACAAAGTATCGACGGCAAGAGTTCGCAAATCAAGTTCAAAAAAGCGTCTGTACCCAAAAGGTCTGTGAGTGAAATCATCATAAGAAAGCGAAATCAAAGCCCTATTTCCGTCGGCAGATACATCATGCAGAGCAACATCGTGAGAAGAAAAAGTAAGACGTTGCAAAGCCTTGTTACCCAAACGATACAACCACAAATCTCTTCTCTCTCTCCAATCGTCCCCAATGCGGTCTTCGGGTGATAGAACACGGTTTACCTCACCTCTTTGCTCGTTCAGTTTGTCTTTTGTGGCAATAAGAAAGGCTTGTTCGTTGTTCAAAAACTTCACCTGACCTTCCGGAAAATCTTGTGCCAACACCTCGAGCGTCAAAGTCTCGGGATTGAGTACCCACATAGTGTTCCGTCCGTCTTGTTTGCCACAATAGTAGAGCAAATCACTCTTGGGCAACCACGAAATACTGAAATAGTTGTTTCCTTGATACAAAAGTCTGTCTTCATCGGTACTTTTGAGCTGCCAAGTCCACTTTGTCTTACCCTTGTTATCAGTTTCGGAATACACAAGCAAATAATAATTTCCCGAAGGTGAGAGATTTACAGAATAAAGGTGCTTTCCCTGCAACATAGTCTCCAAACTGAACGGCTCTTTGGCAGAAGAAGTCAGGCAAACAAGCCCTTTGCCCTCGCAAATGACCTTTAAGCGGTTGCAATCTTCATTAACCAAAAGAGAAAGACTGACATTATACACTCCCTTGTCAAAATCAGCTTTCAAAGTGAGCGTATCGCCCGCAGAAGACTTCTTTTCGGAACTTGCATTGACAAAATCAGCTTTCAAATCGCAAGGAGTAATTACCTTAAACTCAGCCTCGGAACAATCGGAAGCCACAATCTTAAATCCAAGATTGACAACACGCATTTCTCCTTTGGCAACAGCAAACGAAAACCAACCATCACCATCGCAAGAGAGTTCCTGAGAGACCTCACGAGAGCATCTGTCTGTTTTGAGAGCATCAAACAGACTGAAAGACTTGCCGTTCACATCGGTCGAATCAAACATTATCGGCATACAAACCGCATAATCTTCATACAAATCAATAGTTTCGACCACCTTTTGAGCCTTCGCACCCCACACAAACGCAAGACACAAAGCTACAAAAACCAACTTTTTCATATCAATCAACTCTTTTAACTTCATAAATCAATAAGTAATTTGTTCAATCCTGCAAAGGTAACAAATTAGTCGATACCGACAAAAAAGACAAACAAAAACATAGCAAAATCAAAACGCCGTTTCATTTTTCCAAAACGCCGTCTTATTGAAATAAAACGCCGTTTTATTTCGGCAAATCGCCGTTTCATAATCATCTGAAAGTCAAGATAGAAATCCTCAATCAAAGAAAGAGAGAATAGCCACGCACTTTCTCAAAACAAATCTTTGTTTTGGTATGTTAGTCAGTCTTTTGACTTGGGGAAGTCATCAAATGGCGGAACATATATAGGTAATAGTAAGCAATGAAAAGCACTCCTATCATTATGTCCCCTATTGCCACTCCCCTGAGATAAAAAAACAATATCGGCAAGAGCAATGTGGCACTCTTGCCTATGGCATAAAGGTTTACTCCCGTGCGATGACCATTCCACATTAGCAGACAAGAATAGAACAAAATCATTCCCAAAATGAACATGAAGATGTAAAAAATAATGTTTGCACCAAGAAGGTATTTCAAGTTCTCTTTCCAAAAGTACATTATCGAAGGAAGTTCGACACTGTCTATGAATGAGATGAACCATTGGGCAAAAAATGTGCCGATTATTCCGAAAAGCGTTATCACAAAGGCATTGACAAAAGAGAAAACAAGCGGAATCTTTATCCCCCAACGAGAATACATATCTTTGTTTTGGCTCATTTGTCCTTTGTTGAGAATGATTGGTGTTTTCTTTGTTGCTGTCATTTCATCGTTATTTGATTGTGCAAAGGTAAATATAAAACACAAAACGGAAGGTACTCAAAGCACCTTCCGTCCAATAAAATATTATGAAAGAATAAGCTCTACTTCTTGCTTGGATTCATCGATTCAGGCTTCAAAGATACTCTTACATATTCGTCATGCTTCAAGTATTTTTGTGCAACTGCTTTCAAATCTTCTACTGTCAAAGCATTTACTGCATTAGTATATTCTTCCAATGTTTGAAGTTCGTATCCGTACCATTTTGAACCCGGAATTACGCTCAACCAGTAGCCATTTCTTTCGAGTTGAGTTGTTCTTCCCGAAATCAACTGCTCTTTTACCTTTGCAAGATCTGTTTCTGTAGGTCCTTCTTTCATGATTTGATCCAACACTTCAAAAGTTGCATCGGTCAATTTATCAACCGTCGAAGGATCACAGGTGTAGTAACACATCGTTGTTGCCTCAGCCTTAGGATATTTGTCATAATCGAGGCTGAAAGATGGAGAATATGTTCCTCCGAGTTCCTCACGGATTACTTCGGTAAGTTTGATTGAGCATACGTTGTTCAACGCTCTTGTTGCCAAACGCTCTTTGTCGTTCCATGTGAACGGATTTTTGAATGTGATTGTCATCAATCCCTTATCTGCTTCGCCTTTATAGACATCTTTTTTCACAACTCCTTTTGCAAAGTCGGTCGAACGGTCTTGCCATTTCTCAGCTTTCTTGCCGTTTGTCGAAGGTAGTCCTCCGATATACTTCTCTATCAATGGCAACATGGTCTTTTCGTCAATATTTCCTACAAATGTGAAAGTGAAATCTGAAGCATCTGAAAATCTTTCCTTGAATATCTTCAACATTTTGTTGATATCCATTTGCTTCAACTGAGCTTCGGTAGGTATCATTATGCTTCGTTTGTCTTTTGGATACATTGATTTTATCCATTCTTCTTGGAATGCGAACTCCGGCATGTTCTTTACCATGTTGATTTGGGTTTTCAACTTGTCTATTGTGTTGTCCAACACTTCCTTGTCGGCTCTTGGTGCTGTGAAGAACATATACATGTATTGCAACTGGGTCTCAAAATCTTTTGGAGAGCAACTTCCGGAAAGTCCTTCTTGCAATTCTCCAATTTCAGGGCTGAGTCCAAAGTTCTTTCCTTTCATGAATTTCATCAACTGACTGTGGTCGTATGTTCCGATACCGCATTGGTCGATAATGTTTGCTGCAAATTGTGCGTTAATCATGTCTTTGTCTTCGTACATCGAGGTTCCTCCTGCCGATTGTGCAGAAACAAGTATCTCATCGTTCTTGAAGTCGGTCTTTTTGATGATTACTTTTGCTCCGTTGCTTAGTGTATATTCTGTGTAATCGAACTTTTCGTTCTTGTTGGTTGAGGTTATTTTGCCTCCTTTTACTTCTTGAGCAAAGAAAGGTTCTGTTTTGGTGTTGTCAATCCATGCTTTGGTATTTGCCTTTTTGCACTTTTCGATTAGTTTCAACACGTCTGCTTCTTTTGGAACTTTGACACCCTTCTTTTCCGGCATTGATATGGTGCAGATGAAGTTCTCTTCTGTTATCCATTTGTTGATTAGAGCGTTCACTTCTTCCAATGTAATATCGTCCATCAAGGCTTTTGCCCATTTGTTTTCCATGATTGCTCCGGGCATAGGGGTATTTTCCAAGAAGTAATCAACCAATTCTGCTGCTATTTTGCTGCTTTCGGTCTTGCTCTCTTCTTTTGCTGCTTGTGCATATTGTTCAAGAAGAGCTTCTTTTGCACGGTCAAGTTCGCTTTGCAAGAATCCGTGTTGTTGCAAACGACGATTTTCCAACATTACAGTCTCGATTGCATTCATCACTTTGCCCTCTTTGGCTGTTATATATATTTGGTATGCAGCAACAGGACGTGCCAAAAATCCTCCGTAACCTGCGTATGCGTTCATGTAAGGGCAAGCCTTCTTTTCTGCAAGCTCGCTCAAACGCTCGCTAAGCATGATTTCAAACAAGTTGTAAAGCAAATGTTGTTCACGGAAGTCGCCAATGGTTTTGACTTCTTTTGCAGGGTGTTTGTAGAACATTTGTACCGATGTTGAGGTTGCTTCTTTGTCGGTTGCAACACAAACAAGCGGCTCAACATTGTTGTCGATTGTATATACAGGTCTTTGCGTAGGAGTGCAAGGAGCAGGAACCATGGTGAAAAAGTCTATCACTTTTTGTTCCATTTCGTCTGCATCGAAGTCTCCGACAACAATTACAGCCATGTTGTCAGGTTGATACCATTTTTTGTAGAAGCCTCTGATGTCGTCATATACAAAGTTTTGCAATCTGTCAAGAGTTCCGATAGGAAGTCTTTCGGCATACTTGCTGCCTTTGAGCATAGTTCCCCATGTTTTTGCTCTCAAACGCTCGCTTCCTCCTTGACCCATTCTCCACTCTTCGATGATAACACCTCTTTCTTTGTCGATTTCCTCTCCTGTCATCAAAGCTCCGAATGCCCAACCATCAAGAATTTTTAATCCCATGTCGAACAATTCCTTGTTGTCAGTCGGCAAAGTCAAAGTGTAAACCGTTTGATCGAAACCTGTATAAGCGTTGATTTCTCTACCAAACACAATACCTTGCTTTTCCAATTCGCTAATCATCGAATTGCCGGGGTATTGTCTCGAACCATTGAAGTTCATGTGTTCGGTAAAGTGTGCCAATCCCACTTCGTTTGGCTCTTCCAACACACTTCCTGCATTGATTGCAATTTGAAATTCTGCTCTGTTTGCAGGCTTGTTGTTCGATCTGATAAAATAGGTAAGTCCGTTGGCAAGTTTTCCTGTCCTTACCTTTCCGTTCAATTTGATTTGCTCGTTAATATCGACCTTTGCAGCCTTCTTGTTTTGAGCAAATCCCGTTGTTACCAATGTGATACACAACGCCAATGCTAAAAAAACTCTGTTTCTCATAGCTTTTGAATTTGTTTGTTGTTAAATTTATTATTTGTTATCTGTATTTTCTTCATTTTCGTACTCCAAAATATCCCCCGGTTGGCAATTTAATGCCTTGCATATCGCCTCCAAGGTCGAAAAACGTATCGCTTTTGCTTTTCCTGTTTTCAAAATGGACATATTGGCAGGCGTTACATTGACCTTTGAAGAGAGTTCCCCCAAAGAAATTTTGCGTTTTGCCATCACTTCGTCCAAATTTACCACTATTCCCATATCACAAACCCCTTCTCTTTCGTTAAACCGTCAAATCATTTTCTTCCTGCAATACTATACCTCGTCTGAATACCTCAATCAAAACGATGAAAAGTAATCCTACCAATATATAATCCCAAGATATACTACTTATATCTACAATCGGCGAAATGGTTATGTCTTTAATCTTGATGAAGTGTGATAGGAAGTATTTGTCCAAATAGTAATTTCCAAGCTCTATGAAAGGCATGATAATAAAACCATAAGCTATATATCTCAAACGTCTGATGTTCTTGTGGCTGAAAACGCAGTTGGTAATGTTGGTTTTCTCGTTTCCCATTGCCCGATAAACACTACGAATGATGTTTCTGATTTGAAAAAGCACGAATATAAAAAACAACATCATAAGGTTGAGAGTAAGAAAGTACAATATCTTCCACACAATCAGCACACCCTTGTATTGTTCGGAGCTTACATTGTATTGTACTTTTATTCCCATAGGCTTCAAAGCAGAATGCACACTGCTGATTGAGGTGTCGGTATCGCCAACAAGGGTAATGGTATCGGCCTTGTTGCCGCTCACCATTGCAATTCCCGAAACGCTCTCTCTGTCTCCCGCAATGTCAAGCACCGAACTCAAAAGCAAAAGAGCAAGCGTGGCAACCAATATTACAAGTATAATATCGAACAACCACTTCATTGTTTTGAAACTAACTATCTTTCTTTTCTCATTCATGTTTCTCAAATTTGACGATGCAAAAATACGTCAGTTTTTCCAATCTGCCAAATTTTTTATCGTTTTTCGATAATTTTTTCTTGTTTTTCGATAATTTCAAGACGAAATTACAGCAAATCCTCCGGTATAACTCCTCAATCTGTTGAGCGATTTCGTCCGCATATTTCTTGAAAACCTTTCTATTTTACAATAGGGTTTATGATTTTTTTGTTGAAGAGCGTTTCTGTATTCTACAATTTGTCGGACAGCATCTCTAAAAACGACGTTCAAGCTCGGCTTTGGCATTGTTTGTCGTTTTGAATGCATCTTGTTGAACGCCAAACATAATAGCCACAAGCATTTCAGCTATCAGTTCTTCCGTTGAATTAAGCCTATATTACCTATGTTCTTCCTTTGAAATAATGATCTAACCACTTTGGTTGATTGTGAGAAGAAACAAACTTGCACAAATAGGCATATCGTCGGCAAAACCGCCCTTGCAATATATCTTCTCTTTATTCAACAACAATCAAAGCCCTGCCAAATTTTGGTAAATTGCATTTCCGACAAGCAAAACCGCAAGACAAATCCAAAGCACTTTGAGAAAACGAAAATTTAACGACTTCTTTCTCAAATAACAAACAAAAGAGACTACAATAGTGAAGAGCAAAAAGAAAAACGGCGGGAAGAACTTTATACAATCAAAAATGTTGCCTTGCAACAAACACAGCAAGGAACGCTGAAAACCACACAAAGGGCAACTAATTCCAAACAACTGTTTGTAAATACAAGGCAACATCGGAAAGCTCATAGAGCTTTATTTTCTACATTTCACCCAATATAGCAAAAATCGAAACTCCGTAAATAAGAGTTAGAATGACAGCAATCGCACCAAAAACTATTCCGATTATTGAAGTGATTTTACCTGCATTGAGCATTTTATTGTCGGTATATAACGAAGGGTTTTCATTATATTGTACCAAACCCTTGTTTGCTAAGGCCAATCCCACAATTCCGCAAACAAGTCCGACAAATCCACAACCAAGTACGATTGAACAAATTCCCAATACCAAAGCAGCAACCGAATTAGGAGCTGTCTTTTTTGTTACATTTTTCTCTTCCATAACGTCTTTACTTATAAATTACAAATATGATTTAATTAAACAGATCTTCTAATTTTTACATTGTATCAACCATTGTTTGCAACAAAAAGCCAAAAAACGAACCAAAAACAAGCAAACAAAGTAGTGCCGTAACAACACACAAACCGGAAATCACTATTCCTATTATTGATGTAACTCTTCCTGTTGTAAGCATATCGCTACCGGAATAAAGAGCAGGCTCTTCATTATATTGTTTTAAGCCTTTGTTTGCATAAATCAATCCGATTATGCCACAAGCAAGTCCGACAAGAAGACCACTGAAAACGATTGAACAAATACCCAAAACCAAAGCAACAACCGAATTAGGGGCTGTCCTCTTTGTTATATTATTCTCTTCCATAATCATTTATTTTTTGAAATTATATCCTTTGCAAAGATACACAATTTTAGTTTACTCACAAAGTTTTTCAAACATTTTCCATGCTTTTTTGAAATTGTATTTTGTTGCCACAGGTCGCTTTTGAACAATGCATTATCCATTCACAATAAATAACCGAATACACACTCAAAACAACATCGCATTTTTACCGAATTGTAGTTATCTGACAAGTTATGAACTCTGACGTATGGCGGATTACCAAATACAAATTCCATTTTATTGTCAAATTGTCTCAATGTAAGGGCATCGGCGTTGATTATATCCCACCGAACATTGCTTAAACCATATTCTGCTGCTGTTTTATCAAGGTTATCTAAACATTTTGCATATTCATCACGGTCAATTTCAACTCCGTGAACAAAAGTCTCCAATTCAGATTGCAGAAGTTTCAAATCGTTACTTCGTTCCAAAAATTCAACAATGTATCGTCTGACAATTTCTGTTAAAAATGCTCCATTGCCACAGCTGTTATCAATGACGTGTCGGCATTGTGTCGCTCCAAATCTATAATTCCCGAAATCAAGCATTCGTTTTACAAGATAATCAGGAGTATAGATACGTCCGTAATGTTTAATTGATGATGACATACCCTACGTTTTTTATCTGCGATATGCCAAATGTCCCCTACGAACGCAGAACGTGGACATTTTTGCCCAACACTGCGGTCGTAGGAAACCGAATTACACAGACAAAAACGCCCACGCATGGTGGTCGTTCACAATCTGTTCTCGGTGTAATCAAATGAAATTTCCTACGTTTCAGTGTTACCAAACAAATAGCAAACGCTTAATACTATATCTTTTAACTATTTCTTCTCTTCTTCTTTGTTCTTACTATGTTTATCAATCGTTTTACTCTGCAAAGGTAGTGATTTATTTTGCATTTTGTGTGTATTGCCATTGTAAATTGCCATATTGCTTTGAGCAAAGCGGCAGACATTGTTTCCGAAAGGATTGTCAGATTGGCGTTTTCACCACTCTGATTTACAGAGATTTGAAAGCATTAAAATGAAACGCCGTTTTGCGAAAATAAAACGGCGTTTCAGTCTGACAAAACGCCGTTTTATTTCGGTAAATCGCCGTTTTATTTTGCCGTTGTCAGAGCGGAGAAAAACGGAGTGAGAAAGTGTATGTTCCGGAAGAAGGTATGTGGTATTTTTCTATGGTTTGTGGTCCGCAACTGCCGTTGCCCAAGCCTCTTTGAAGGTAATCGAAATGTGCAAATACTTCTTTGTGTGGTTTCAAGTCCCATGTGTGCAGTACTTCTTTGGCAAAATCGGTGTCGTCATAGTGCAACATGGAGAATGAAATCGGGCGGTCTGCTTCTATCTTTATGCCTTTTGTGTACGTTTTGTCATATAGAGACACTTCTCTCATGCCTGTACGATTGCCGCAAGACTGAGGGTGTGCATACGGAACGAACATCTCGCTAACGCTTGTGGCATATCGCCCCACAAAACTCCCCTGCTGTCTGTCCCAATAGTTCTCCCATGGTCCTTTGGCAAAGTATTCTATTTGTTCAAAGCCGTCTGCGAATGTCATTCCGATGCCCAGACGTCTCAAATCGGCAGTTTTGGGGCTTAGTATGACCGATAAATCGACCACTCCGCAAGGATAAATTTTGTATTCAAGGGTGTTGTCGCACTTTTGCGAACGTGTGGCAACTCGGATTGTCGCCATGGTTTTGTCTTCGGATATATTGATTTGGCAATGTGAAGAGATGTTGCCAGAAAGGCTGTCTCCACTACGGTCGTTCTCTATCCAACGATTGTTGTTGTAGCGTGGCGAGCCTGCCTCGGAGGCAATCACATCACAATCTCGGTATTTCCAAAAGAGTATGTCTCCGCTTTGTTTATCGAAAGCTATCTCTATGTTGCTGCTTTTCAAACACAGGGTGTCGGAAGTTTCGTTTACGTCAAATGCGTCTTCGCTTTGCGGTTTGGAAAAGGCTGCTTTCTCAAACGCATTGAGCGGAAATTGTGCCTTGGCTACCGTATAGGACCTACGACTCCAAGAGTTGGCTGTCCTTTGTTTGATTTGCAGATTGAGGAAGCACTCTTTTGTTTTGTCAAAGTCGGATTTTATCGGAACAATGAGCCTTAATGTGTCGTCGGGGGCTGTTGAGCAAAGCGTGAGAGTGTCTTGCGATATTTCATAACCATCTTGCGATATGGCAAAGTCAAGATAGAATTGGTCAAGGTTGGTAAAGTCATATTTGTTTAGCAGTGTAAGTGTGTTGGTAAGGGTGTCGAACGAGAGGAATTTGACGTAGCTATACACTTGTTTGACCTCAGAGAGTTTGTCATTCCACTTTCTGTCGGCTCGAAGTATGCCGTTATTGAGGAAATTGCCCTGATGTGGTCCGGGAAAGTCGTATCCGGACGCATAATAGGCAAATCCGTTCTTGCTAAGCGTGTTGTCTTTTATTGCCTGAGGGAAATAAATTGCCTGATCGACCCAATCCCATATACAACCGCCTATTGCGTTGCGTCCTTTCTCTATTTCGTCCCAATAGTCTTGCAGATTGCCTATTGCATTGCCCATTGCGTGAGCATATTCGCACATAAAGTATGGCTTTTTCAGTGTGTCGTTGGTTGTATAGTAGATGAGGGTATTCAGATGTGGGTACATATCGGACCAAAGGTCGGTATGGGTTGTCCCTCCTCGTGTTGCTCCCTCATAATGTATAGGTCTTGTGTCCAAGGCTGCCACTGCATTGTAGGTATGTCGGAAATTCTCTCCTCCACCCGACTCATTGCCGAGAGACCAGAAGATTATGCTCGGGTGATTGCGGTCTCTGAGAACCATTGCTGTTGTTCTATCGACAAATTGTGCCGTCCAAATCGTGTCGTTCGTTATGCCGCCCTGCTCTCCGCCTACTACCCAGTTGTAATGGCACTCCACGTCGGCTTCGTCCATGACATAAATGCCGTAATAGTCCGTCATTGCATACATCTTGGGCTGTCTCGGATAGTGGCTTGTACGAATGGCGTTGATGTTTGCCTGCTTCATCATGATGATGTCCGAAAGCATGGTATTGACATCTATGCTTCTGCCTCTCAAAGGGTGGGTGTCCTGTGTGTTCACTCCTTTGAAGAAGACTTGTTTGCCGTTTATGAACACATAGTTGTCCTTTATTTCGATTTGTCTGAAACCATGCTTTGTGGAAAAGACTAATTCTTCTCTGCCTTTGCTGTCTTGCTGTCTGAGAATAACGGTATAGAGGTTGGGAGTTTCGCTGCTCCATGGTTTGAGCAAAGAAAGGGTGTCGCTTTCAAAGAAAATGGTGTTGTCTCCCGAAGATAGTATGACTTTCTTTGTTTGCTTCCAAATAGTTTGTCCGCTTGGTGAGAGCAGCTCTACTTGGTATTGCTTGGGTATTTTGCTTTTTGTGGGATTGTCGGCTGAGAGTTCAATGCTCAGTGTGCCTGAGGTATAGTTGCTTTCGGCACAGAGAGTGCTATGAATGTAGTGATTGGAAATATAAATAGGTTCTACGGCATAGAGATATACGTCTCTGTGCAATCCGCTCATGTGAAAGATGTCCTGTCCTTCCAAATAGGCTGCATCGGACCAGCGAATGACTTGCACACAAAGAGTGTTGTCCCCCTCTCGGAGGTAGTTGGTGAGTTCAAACTCTGCATCGTTGTTGCCGGCTTGACAATAGCCGACAGTCTTTCCGTTGCACATAACGTAGGCTGCTCCATATATGCCGTCAAAATGAAGGAACACCCTCTTGCCCTGCCACTTTGAGGGAAGGGAAAAATGTTTGAGATATGTTCCGACGGGATTGTCGGCATATTGTCCTTTGTATTGTTGCTTTACATTGATGTATGGAGGGTTGTTATCAAAGGGATATTCCACATTTACATAGAGCGGTTTGTCATAAGCGTACATCTCCCAGCATGAAGGTACGTTTATCGTTTGCCAATTTAACTGTGCGGAATTGAAGATGTCTTCCTGAGTTGGTCTTTTGTCGGGTGAAGAGGCAAAGACGAACTGCCATTGTCCGTTGAGGCTGAGGTAGCTGTTGCTATGCGGCATCAACCATGGGTAGTTGTAGGCTTCGTCGCTCTGCATTTCGGCTGTGCTTTCGTAAGGAACAAAAGTTGCTCGGTGAGCTGTGCGATTGATGGCAAACACTCTTTGATTTTCCCAATCGTTGGTGCTTTGTGCCGAAAGGCTCTGTACAACCAGAACAAATAAAACTTTTATCAACAATCTCGCTTTTGTGCTTCGGCTGCTTGTTTGTAATACTCCTTGTTTCATGTCTTGATGGTTAAAGTTATTTGTTTGAAACAATGTAGTTTCGAGTTCGCAAAATTAGGAAATAAATTCGCATTGCAGAAAATAAAGGCTTCTTTTCAAAAACAAAACAAGGAGAGCAATCCCTCTGCTCTCCTTGTGTTAGTCATGACAAGTACCAATTTTACTTGGTTATTATCATCTTTCGTACTTTCTTCTGTTCTTTGTAGTACATTGTGTAGTAGTAAATTCCTTCCGGCAAACCGAGGTCTCGAAGCACTATGGTGTTGCGTCCGCTTCCATAAGTGCCTTTGATTGTCTTGAGAACCTGACCCAAGTTGTTGCTTATGGTAAGGGTTGCCTCGCCTGCCTCAGGTAGTGTGAAGCCTATCGCGGTTTCTGCATCAAATGGGTTAGGTTGGTTTTGTTCCAAGTCGAATGTGAGTTCCTCTGCCACCTCTTCCAAACCTACATACGAACGAACCGCATAGACATGAGTTGTGTCATTTCTGTGGTCGGCATCGTAAGGATACTCAATCCAAGCCATGATGTTGTATGTTCCGTCTTCGCTCTTTGGTATTCGCTGAGTGAAGTTCATGTATCTTATCAAGTTTGGATTTGGTTCGTCGTACTCCCATGTGAAGTCTTCGATTATCTGATTTGCAAAGTCGCCATTGAGTACCAAATGGGCTCTTACCTGTGTTGTTCCGCCTATTGTACCTCCGTTGTGGGCTTTCAACTGTACTCTGCAATCAGGAAGATAGGTTTGTTCTATCAATATTGAGTCTGCCACTCCGTCTCTGTATCCCATGTATAGAACACTTGTGGTGTCGTTCGTTCGGTCGTTTTCGCCATCGGCAGAAACAAATGCAGTAACTATCGAATATGGTGCATTGGCTTTCGGAAGTGTTGCCTCAAATCTGTGATAGCCGTATGTGCCGGCAGGAACGGTGTTACCAAGTCGGTAAGTCTCTTGAACGATGTTCTCTCTGTCGCCGTTCACAAAGTATCCCACGGTTATATCGCCAACTCCCACCGAACTCCTATTCATGAATGCAAGTTGCAATGCTATGGTGTTAGGGTCCGAATCGTCAATGGTGATGTACTTGGCTTCCAAGTCTCTTGTCGAGCTTGTTCCTTCAAGTCGCTTATATACGGTATCGTTGTCGTGATAGTAGTCGCCTTCAAGTCCTGTCCAACATTTCAAATTGACTGCTCCAAATGATGACCTGAACGTTCTGTCGAAACGATATACGTATTCGTCTCCGTTGTACAACGGTGGGTTGAAATGTATTGTTTCTTCAACTTGTCCTGCTCCCGGAACAGAGTATGCTACCGGCAACTCGCTCACAGGGTCTAATCCGTAGTTTCTTATTTGTATTGCAACTTCAATTTGGTCGTTTGACACAATTTGTGCGTTTGGTGAGTTGATGCTTATTATTCCCACGTCTTTTTGCAATGGTCCTATGACTATGTCTTGGCAAAGTGAGTCGTTGTCAGAATAAACATCGGTAGGGTTTAGTCTTGTGAATGCACAAATTCCGAATGGGTCAGGTGAATCTACCGTGAGGTATGTTCCTGTTTCAAATGTGTATTCCATTGTTTCTCCCGGTTCTATGCCTGCATTGACCAAGTTTTCGCAAATAGGGATATACAATCCTTCGGAAGTGTAGCATACCTCGACGTTGTCCAAAACTCGGGTTCCGTAGTTGTGAATGCCGACTCTCGGATAGTAGTTGCTACCATAGTTTGGCAATGCAGTAGGTTCGAGTATCATCGATACGATTCCTGCATCTTGTTCTCTCTGAGCTCTCTTTATCTCAAAGTCATCTATTGCAAATCCATCTTTTCGTACTCCCGAATTAGAGCTGAAAACAAATCTCAATTGGAAATTGTTTCCGAACAAATAGTTGAGGTGTTTCAATGAATAGACTACCTTTGTCCACGACTTTGTTCCATCAAAATAGTTGTCGTCATTATTGTACCAGTTGTCTCCGTAGCCGTCTTCTTTTGCTCCGAGTAATACCCACTTACCTTCCCAGTTGAGATACTCAACATACATCTTGGCTGCACCCGCGTTAGTGTGCATTCTCAACATGAAGCTCAAAGTGTCAGGCTTTACTATGTTTACATCGAAAATTGGAGAATACAAGATACTTTCATTGTTTTGAGGGTGTGTTCCCGAGAGTTTGGTCTTCCAACAATTTGGTTCGGAGTATGCCGATTTTATTGCACTGTTATCTGCATCCGGTTGTCCCATTTCCCAACAGTTTGTTGGGTTTAACGCACTCGCATTGTAAGCATAGAAGTGGTCGTTGCCTTCCTCCTCGTCAAACGATGTTGCATACGGAACGACAAAGGTTCTGAATATGTACGAATCTACTCTTACCGTGTCATTGTCGCGGTCTTCGTCTGCCGCAAGATCGACGTATGCAATAAAGGTATTTGTTCCCAAATTGAGATTTACGTTTCCGAGATTTACGACTTCTATTTCTCCACTCATAAGGTTTCCGTTCCAAGTGTAGGTTGTTGCAGGCTGGTCATTGAACTGCCATACTATGTTGGCAGATGTCATAGGGTTCAAACCTGCATTTCGCATCAATACAGACACAGGAGTTTGTACGTTGGAAGAAAGTTCTGTCGGCGATACAAATCGTTTAAGCTCTGCATTGACCTGCTTTGCTGTTTTGACAAATACCAAGTAGTCTTCAATCTCTCCCCTTTGGAGATTGTCGCAAGCCGAAAACTCTTCTTGGTTTCCTCCTTGTTTCAACATAACTCTCATTCTGGTTATTCCGTTGATTGTATTTGCCGGAACGTTGATTGTTCCCGAAACAACAGCTCCCGAATATGCGGTGTCGCTCAACACACATTCGTTGGCTGCAAACTCTCCGTTTCTGTCCCAATCAATGAATACTCTGACCCATGCTCCAACTTGAGAACCCGCTTCCATTGGTGTGGAGTTTTCTACGTGTATGTTCATCTGGTCCGGTACTCCTTTGTAAAGAACAGGCATGGTTATAGTCTCGTCAGTTGTGAAGTTTGAGTAGGTGTTTCCGGAAGGTGTTGTAGGATTATCCATTGTTCCGAGTTGAACTCTTGAAATATCCAAACTTTCTGCACTACCTACGTTTCCTGCACAATATAGTGTGCCTCCGTTCTTTGGTCTTACTGAAAGGGTTACGTTGGTTGTGTCATTCAATGCTGTATAATCGCCCGGCATATCCGTCCATGCTCTCACTGCGTATGTCTTTGACGGATTTGACATATCTGCCAAAGCATTGAAAGTGTAAATGTATTGTTGGTTTGGCTGAATGGTTTCTGCACAAACTTCATTTACAATGGTTGCTTCAGCTGTTGAAGGTGAGGTTGGCTTGACTGAGTATGATATAGGTATATTGTTGATTGGTTGTGTGCCATAGTTCTTCAACATTACCTTGATTGTATCACCTGTTGTCATATATACCCATGCGTCTGCCGGCGGTTCAACAACAACGTGTGCCGACGCATCGATGGCAGCTCTCGGATCCAAGTGTACGGTAACAGCTGTTCTGTCGCTCGCACAAGGGTATGCTCCCGAGGCATTCACTCCCACATAGAATGTTGTGTCGTCAAACAACTGCGAAGTAGTATATACTTTAGATGTGTTGTAGCTTGTAGGCGCATAGAACGGATCCGGCGAGTTCATGTTGGAATACCACTTAATTGGCAAGTTGTTTACTTGTTCTGCCATAGGGTGTCCCCATGTTCCGTATGGAATATAGTCGTCTGTAACGGTTGGTGCAGGTGGTGATACCTTGGAATTGACAACCTTTGCTGCCGATGCAGTATCATTCAACTGCTGATTATCGCCCACAGTCTTGACACAAGTCCACAATCTCCATGCAACATCTTCTGTTCCCAAAGGATACAAATCGGCATGGGTGTTGAAGGTGTAAGTCAATGATGCTCCCGGTTGCAGATTTTGGTAAGGTGTCTGTGTGGTTATGTCGGTGTATGGGAATGTCAAAGTTTCGGTAACAGTCAAATCAGGTCTGTCTTCAATCCAATAGGTTAGTTGAACAATATCTCCCTGCTCTATGTTCCTTTCTCCTACGTTCTTAATCTTGGTTTGTATCTGTACATCTCTCAAAACACAACGTTCTGTTATCTGTACCGTTGATTCCAATTTCAAATCCTTTGCAGGAACTGACAAGAAATAGGTGTAAGCCGTATCATTAACAGGAACTGTATCGCCGTCCATGACCGTATATACCATTACATACAAATCGTCTGTATATGGGTCGTTCAATGGTGGTGTGAAAGTACCGGTGAAAGTATATGTTGTGGTTTGCAAAGATGCCAACATTCCGGTCCATGTTTCGTTCAGCGTTTGAATTGCTGTCTCAGAATCTCTTGTAGGTTTGAGTACTGCAACAAGATCTACACTGCTGATGCTATAATTACCAAAGTTTTTCAACTCTACTTCGACCGTCATAGGGTCTCCCTCTACATATTCGTCTCCTTGAACAGGGTTAATTATTCTCGGAATACCTGTATCGTTGCCTGCAAATTGATATTCGTATGCTCCGATTGTCGGCTTTGGAGACACAGGTCTGAAATGTCCCTCTATATCTACCGGAACATCATCTATCGGTTCGGCAACTCTTACAATGTCAGTAGGGAATGTCAATGATAAAACGGAATCACTGACAAACGAGTTCTCGACACTTACTGACTGTGCGTCCATAGAGTTTGCTGTTTGAAGCAATGCCAAAGTCGATTTGTCGCTCAACCAATATACGAACTTACTTCCGTTGGTTATGTAGTTGTTGTTGTTTGAGAGTGCAATTTGTGTACCCGGAGTTTGAACATAGTAGGCATATCCCTTGCCACTATTGTCCAAGTTGTTATTTTGAACAAAGATGTTGGAACCAACTTTGCCTATGGACAAACATTTTGATGCTGTGTTGTTGCCCTTTGACGGCTCTAAGTAAACAGTGTTGTAGTAAACGTTCATCCAATCGGTGGTATCAATGTCTATTCCGACGTATGCCAAAGCTGAAGATGAAGTTCTCGAACCTATCATCGAGATTGCATTGTTTGCCACAAAGGCAGGTGTAAATTGTGTTGCGACAATCTTCTTTAACGATATACCGGTTCTTACGGCAGTTCCTTTCTTTAAGTAGATGATGTTGGACATTACTTGAAGATCTCCGCCAATATTGGATAGGTCGATTGCAGTTACAACAACCTTTGATGTATCTGTTGAAAGATAGTTGTCAGTCAATACCACATCTTCTGCTTTATCTATCTTGATACCTCTCAAACCAAATTCCAAGAAATTATTATTGGTCATTGTTAAAGAACTTGTCGTGTCAAAGACCTCAAATTGTATTGCCGAACCGACAAAGTTGCTTGCAGTAACAACAAGGTCCGATGTCTTGGCAACTCTAAGCATTGTGTTGGTGATGCTCTTTTGAGAAAGCATTTGAACATTGGTGAAGCTGATATTTGATGAGTTCTCTATGTTTATAGAGCTTACCGAAGTTGTGTCGGCACATTGCAGAGTCAAATTCTCAAAATGTATGTTTTCTACTCCGTCCATGCTTATCACATATTTGTCTTCGACAGAAGGAGCTGGCGTGTATGTCAAAATTGTCTGGCTGTTGTCGGCAGCAAGTCCCACAAATCTGATGTAATTTGTTTCTGATAGTCCCGAAATGCCGGGTATTGTGATTTGTTCATCGTATGTTCCTGCCTTAATTTCAACTCTTATAGGTCCGCAAACACCCGATGCTGTCAAATCTGCCATCAAATTGCCTATCGAAGAGTAGTTATCTGTTGCATCCGGTCCGATGGTTACGATTGTTTCAGAATTGTTATTTCCTATACATGAGGAGAAATGAGATCTGACTGTGTCGTTTGTGTGTTCGCTGTCGCAATCTTTTACTAACCAAACAACCAAATCAACCTCTCCGGAAGTGAATGTGTAGTTTCCGAGAGTTACAACCTCTGTGGCATTTTGAGCCAATGAACCTGTCCAGTTGTAAACGCTTTGTTCAACTCCGTTTATTGACCAATGCAAATCTACACTTGACAATAAATCTGCTCCAAAGTTCTTAAGCTCTACTTGTATAGGCGTTGCAATACCTGACATCACTATGGCATTGTCTTGAGGTGCTACAACCTGAGGCAAACCTACCTCACAGCTTGGAGCAGGTGCAACATTCACCACAACTTGTGTCCTTTCGCTTTGACAACCATACTTGTTAATTCCAAATTGCATATTAGGACGTTTGGTGTATGTTGCAGTCGGAGCTCCGGAATATTGGCAGGCACTATTAGTTGCACTATGATATACAATGGTTGAAGTAAAGTCTGTTGTAGAATTGTAAGTCTTAACTTTTCCCGTTGTTGTAGTTGTGCTGTAACATACTTCGATAACAAGGTTGGATACCCCGTCATAATAGAATGGTGTTGCAAAACTCATGTCATTCCAAACTTCCGACATTGGAGGTGTCTTTGTTATTGTTACCGAATTGGAGTAAACTTCTTGTAAGTTGCCAAGCCAAGTGGATAGTTCCGTTTCGTTAGTCATTCCCATCTTGATAGTGTAGTCGGTCATGGTAACATTGGCATTCTCTGTCTTGACCTTGAAGCCCAAAGATGTTATTACACCTTCTCCCAATGTGGATAACTCTTCTGCCTTAAACAAATATTGTTCTTTGACTTGTTGTTTGCTATAAGCAAATGGTGTAGGTGCTGCATCACTTGTATTGGTTGCAGTTCCCGTTCCCAATACTTCAACACTCGCAGTTTCGAGCAAAGCTCCCACATAGAAAGTATCCGTAGTATACAATAAAGGTGTAGTGTAATCGCCTCTTGACAGCTCGACGTGTGTTGAAGGGTCGTCATACCAAATTGTAGTAAACGGACCTGTAGCCGTCAATGTGGTTGAGCTTGCATACGGAATGGAAACACCAGACGACACAGGAGCCGTAGGAGTTTTCAAAGAAACAATTTGTATTGACGAAGTATCATTGTCGTGAACAATATCTTCAGCTAAGGTAGTACAAGCAAATACATCAAAGGTTGTTGTTGCTGTGTTGGCAACAAGGTTTAGAGGTTGAGAGAGTACAAACTCTGCAAACTCAAATGGGTTTATTGTTCCCGTGTATGTGTCGGTATATTGTTCAAACACTCCTCCGTTCTTTACACTCCAATAAGATATTGGAATGTTTGAAACAGGCTGCAATCCCATATTGGAAATCTTGACTTTGACTTGTTCAGAACCGAGGGTACATACGCTGTCTTGGTCTATTCCTACAAAGCTTACTTCTGCAATTCCAGGATTGTAGGTTGGTGTATTTTGAATATGAATGTTGCATACAGCCTTGTGTCCCAAGCAACCATTATTCTCATAAACCGAAAGATTATTGTCGTATGTTCCTATTGTCATAGGATTTGTTGCAGAGGCTTTTACCCAACCTGCCTGAGTGTTGGCAGAAGCTGATGTTCTCACAACGCCGGCTGTACCTGTCAATGTAAGATTTGAAGACAAGCCGTTCCATATTGTACCAGGCACTCCGTGAGCTGCAACAAAAGCACCGCCGTTTACAGCCACCGCATCAACAACGGCATTTGCAGCATCTTTGATTACAAATCCTGTTTTCTTATTGGTTGCTACCGTTCCCGTTCCAATTCCAAGCACACCATCTTGAGATATTGAGGTAGCACTGACAGGTAACAGCACAACAGAGCTGTTTGCTGCAAGTATATATCCATCAGGGAAGGTATAAGTTTTAGTTGCCGTGGTAGGAAGATTGTCCGATGTACCCGAATAGTAAACAAACTTGTAATCTGTCAAGTCAATATCTCCATCTCCCAAGTTACTTACTTCGTATGCGTTTGCTGTTGTAACCCATGAAGGCAATGGAGAGGTGATACCCTCATCTACACTTGCCGTTCTGCTAAACTGCAATTCTGTTATCTTCAAAACAGGAGCTTCATGATTTGCCGAAAAATAGAATGTAGTATCGCTGTACAGAGGCTCTGTGGTAAGAACATGAGACTTCAAGAAATAATTTTGGTCATCAAGGTTTTTGAACCAATAAATCGAATCGTTGGAAGTTATTGTTACCGTGGCAGCATCTCCATAATTCACATTGACATTTTGAGTTGCCATGGCAGGAAGCTGATACCTTGAATTGATGAGTATTCTCACCGTATCGTTTGTGTTTACCGTATCGGCAACAAGAGAAGAATAAGCAGTCAAAGTTCTTGTTGCAATCGTACTGGTTGAAGACAAATCTGCGGTTTGAGTAAATGTGAACACATAATCTTCACCCGGAACAATATCATGGTTGATTGTACCTCCGTTTACAGGAGTAGAGTTATCAATTCTGTAATACATTCTTGCAGTATTGGCAGGTATGGTATTGGCACTGATGTTTCTGTAAGATACACTTACGGTTTCTTGTCCGAAGTTACAACTTGAATACATTCCCAAGCCGCTTTCTGTTTGTTCATAGTCGCCGTTGTTGATTGTTACCGACAAAACGTGAATGTTGCTTGTAGGAGGTTCAAACTCCAAGGCTCCAATACAAGGATTTGTTGCCGGTCTGCTTCTTCCATAGAAGTCATCAGTAACTCCTGTTATCGCAACACCTTTCTCACACAAGAACGTACTTGTGGAGTTCAAGTCATTCCATGCCGCAAACAAAGGGTCTTCTGTGTAATACGAAGCTGTCTCCGAAGTTAATGTCTGCCAAGACGCAGCATCTTCCACATTGGTTGTATTGTATTTGAAAAGCGGATTGGTTGATGAGCTTTGAGCTTTGTAGTACATATTGTTAGAAAGCGTGAATGAGTTTACAGACTCACCAGTAGGCTTCAACCATGCAGCAAATCCCAAACCTTCGGAAACTATTATGTTGTTCTTGACATTGATATTGGCACTTGTTTGTCCTTGACTACCCAAATTCAAAGCAGTCGCCTGTTTACCCTGAAGGGAAGCATCGGCTGCATACATATTATTATATACAATATCTACACCGGCTCCCGACAAGAACTTGATACATGAAGTATGGATATTTCCTACGCCTGTGTTGGTATTGTTTATGCTGATTTTGTTGTTGGCAATCTTGGCAGAGCCGTTAATTATCTGCGAAAGACCGATTGCAGTAATCTTTTCCAAAGAGAAAGTGTTCTTATTAATATTGAAATTCTTAGCGGACTGCAACATCATTGCATACTTCTCTCCTCCCAACGTAGGTCTGTCAGGGTTTGCAACGAAAGTATTTCCGCTTACAATCAATCCATCGTTATACTCTGCATACACAACATTGTCCGACACTGTTGCAGTACCATTGATTGTAACAGCTTCATAGTTGAATGTATTATTTCTTAACACGATGCCGGAAGACATGGCAGTCGGAGACATACCTTTTATATTTATGACCTTTGTTGCAATAGCTCCAAAGGTACAACTATCAACTGTAATGTTGTTTGCCGCCGACACCTCAATGATACTTGTAGGAATATGAGAGCAAACGCTCTGAGTATTATCAGCTCCATAAACCACACTTGCAGGGAAGCTACATTTTTTGAACTCTATGTTGCTT
>SAMEA3663235__coassemble_71_pt1 | contig 36168 bp, 28 predicted proteins | sample SAMEA3663235__metabat2_low_PE_020 | metagenome-assembled genome bin SAMEA3663235 (sample SAMEA3663235) | pig gut metagenome | biome: pig gut; feature: pig-associated habitat; material: faeces | place: China | collected 2013 | reverse complement strand
ATGGTACAAACTTTCCGACATTTCTTCGGGCAAAGTCGTTTCTGCAAAAATGAAAAAGTGTGATACAACTTTGTCCATTGTACCACACAATTGCTTGGTTTTCCTGACACATCCAGTCCGGAAAGCAATAAAAAACGGGTACTGAAAGACATCCAGTACCCGTTTGAAATCGGTGATTTATAGTCTATTACTTCACTTCTTCAAAGTCGGTGTCAGTAACTTCTCCGTCTTGATTGTTCTTGTTGTCGTTTGATGTCGATTGATTTTGAGATGCTCCTTGCTGACCTGATTGTCCTTGTGAGTACATATCTGCAGAGGCTGCTTGGAATACGGTATTCAACTTCTCCGATGCTGCATCTATTGCAGAGATGTTCTTTGCTGCATGAGCGTCTTTCAATTCCTTCAAGGCACTTTCTATCTCACCTTTCTTGTCTGCCGGCAACTTGTCTCCGTTTTCTTTCAAGGCTTTCTCAACTTGGAATATCATTGCATCTGCCTGATTGATTTTGTCAGCTTCTTCTTTCAATTTCTTGTCGGCATCTGCATTTGCTTCTGCTTCTGCTTTCATTCTCTTGATTTCTTCTTCGCTCAATCCGCTCGATGCTTCAATTCTGATTGATTGTTCTTTGTTTGTTGCCTTATCTTTTGCAGATACATTCAAGATTCCGTTGGCGTCTATGTCGAATGTTACTTCGATTTGTGGCACTCCTCTTTGTGCAGGTGGAATGCCGTCAAGTATAAACCTGCCTATGGTCTTGTTATCGGTCGCACGAGTTCTCTCTCCTTGCAAAACGTGTATCTCAACCGAAGGTTGGTTGTCTTGTGCCGTCGAGAAGATTTGTGATTTCTTCGTCGGGATTGTTGTGTTGGCATCAATCAACTTGGTCATCACTCCTCCCAATGTTTCTATACCCAACGACAATGGTGTAACATCAAGCAACAACACATCTTTTACTTCTCCTGTCAAAACTCCTCCTTGGATTGCTGCTCCAACAGCCACAACCTCATCGGGATTTACTCCCTTTGAAGGGACTTTTCCAAAGAAGTCTTCAACTATCTTTTGAACGGCAGGGATACGTGTGCTTCCTCCGACCAAGATAACCTCATTGATTTGAGACTTGTCTAATCCTGCATCTGCCAATGCTTTTCTGCAAGGTTCGATTGTTGCTTTTATCAAGTCATCACAAAGTTGTTCAAACTTAGCTCTTGACAAGGTGCGAACCAAGTGTTGAGGAACTCCGTCAATAGGCATGATGTATGGAAGGTTTATTTCTGTTGAGCTTGAAGAAGACAACTCTATCTTTGCTTTTTCTGCAGCTTCTTTCAAACGTTGCAAAGCCATAGGGTCTTTTCTCAAATCAACATGGAAGTCGTTCATAAACTCTTCTGCCAACCAGTCGATGATTCTCTTGTCGAAGTCGTCTCCTCCCAAGTGTGTATCTCCGTTTGTGGATTTTACTTCAAACACTCCGTCTCCCAACTCGAGGATTGAAATATCGAACGTACCACCACCGAGGTCAAATACCGCAATGTGTGCATCTTGATCTTTCTTATCCAAGCCGTATGCCAAGGCTGCGGCTGTTGGTTCGTTGATAATTCTTCTTACCTTCAAACCTGCAATTTCTCCTGCTTCCTTCGTCGATTGACGTTGTGCATCATTGAAGTATGCAGGCACTGTTATGACTGCTTCTGTTACCTCTTGACCCAAGTAGTCTTCGGCTGTCTTTTTCATCTTTTGAAGAATGATTGCCGAAATTTCTTGTGGTGAATACAACTTTCCGTCAATATCTACTCGAGGTGTGTTGTTATCGCCTTTCACTACTTTGTAAGGAACATGTTCAATCTCTCTTTGAACCTTGTCGAATGTCTCTCCCATAAATCTCTTTATGGAGTAAACTGTGTTGTGAGGGTTGGTGATTGCCTGACGCTTTGCAGGGTCGCCCACTTTTCTCTCTCCGGAAGATACAAATCCCACAACAGAAGGTGTTGTTCTTCTTCCTTCGCTATTAGCAATCACTACGGGTTCGTTACCCTCCATTACCGACACGCAACTATTCGTTGTACCTAAATCTATTCCAATTATCTTTCCCATAATACTGTTATTTTTAATTGTTTCTGACTAATTTCATTAAACTACACCCTTATCTATTCAACTTCCGTGCCAAAATATCAGAGCCGGTATTTTATGACAATTTGGCAGAATAATCTTACATTTGTGTCGCAAAAGCCAAAGTTTCTGCCTTTTCGGCAACGCACAGATACATACTAAGCTCGTAAGCCTATAAATTGTTCACTCAAATGGAGGGTATCAAGGATTGACTTGTTGCAAAAAGGCAGGGGGAGAACAAATTGGTTCTTCGTACTCTTGGGCAAGGGCATATATTCTGTTTAACTGCTCAAGCGTCTTATCTATCTCTTCGACATATAATCCGGGTTGGGCAAAAAGGCGTTCTACTTGGCGAAAAGTTATTTGCAAATAAGGATTGATTACAGAGAAATACGAATCGGCAAGCATAACTCGCATATCTTCCAAGTCAAACTCCTCTGCCTGTGCGATAAGTCGCAACCACTGGTCAATAAGTGTGAGAGTTTCTATTCGCTGTTGCGATTGCTGTCTGTCGGTAAGGCCTTGGTATATGTCAATTTCGGCAACAAATTCTCCGACAGCTCTTCTCATGTATGTATGTGCTTTGTCCTGCTCGTCCAAAAGAGAATAGAGCATTGCCATGTCTGCCCACACAAGCGGATAGTAGTGTTGCTCTGCGGGGAAATATCGGTCTATGCTGTTGCAAACATATAATGCATCTTTCTTTCGGTCTGCCTGAATGAGTTTGTATGCAAGGCAAACGGTATATTGGAGATATTGTCGAACGATTTCTCTTTCTGTCTCATTATAGTAGAGGTTCTTTGCATCGAAATTCCGAAATATAAATCCGTTTTTGAAGTTTGCCAACATTGCATCTTCATCTATCACTCCTGCCTTTTGTTGTATGATTTCTCTTTGGCTGTATTTGTTTTCCGAAAGTCGGTATGCAAAGCCTTCAAGTCTCATATAGTCGTCCAGACCGAGGAAATCATCGACCGAATATGCCGAAAAATAGATTGGTCTCACGTTTATGTTTGCCGATATGATGTCCAAGGCTGCCAAAACAGAGCGTGAAATGTCAAGATTGTCATATTTCCAACTTATCGTATCATTTCCTTTGACCACAAAGAAGCGATTTGTCGGAAAAGCGTGCAACTGCATTCCGAAGAAAGAGACGCTATTTTCCTTGTCGGTAAATTCCTTGAGGGCTTGTGAGAGTTCGAGGGTATCAAACGATGGGTTGATTTGTCCGTACTGATAATCATTGATATAATTAGCTGCGGAAATGTTTAGTTTGAGGGGCTTGGAAGTATAACAAGAGTGCAACAGCTGCTCGATATACTGTCCGTTATTGAGTAGTTGCAGGTTAATCACTCTGACATCTTGCCTTACTTTCTTGACTTGCTGAACATACCAAAGCGGAAAGGTATCGTTATCTCCGTTTGTAAACAATATAGCATTCTTTTGGCAACTGTTTAACATACTTTCGGCAAAGTTTTCGGCAGTATATTGTTTGTGGTGATTATGGTCAGAAAAGTTTTGCCACAACATAAGAGCCGGAACGGCAAAGAACAGAGGTGCCACATATTTCGGACGACGCAGCTTGATAAGATTGACAATCATCTGACTGACACCCAACACTCCAACTGCCAACCACACAGACATAGCGGCAAAAGAAAGCAAATAGACATAGTCTCTTTCTCTTGGTTGATAGGCTGCCTGATTGAGAAAGAGTACAAGGGCAAAGGAGTTAAAGAAAAACAAAGTGGCATTGACGGTAAACTGCCTTGTGTCTTTGCCTGCCTGATAAAACAAGCCAACAAGAGCCAATAGTAAAGGAATTGCATAATAGCTGTTATGAGCTTTTCGAGCCTGAGGATTGAGTTCCGAAGTCGAAACCCCGAGAAATTCATCTACAGGGTCTATTCCGGTTGCCCACTGGGAGTTCTTGTAATCTCCAAGTCCCTGAACGTCGTTTGTTCTGCCACAAAAGTTCCAAAGCAGGTAGCGGAAGTACATATAATTCATTTGATATGAGAAGAAAAATCTCATATTCTGCCCAAATGAAGGCTTTTCTCTCAAATCGCCACCAATTTCCACCCTATCTTCCGGCACACCCGTCCACTCAATGTAGCCATTCTCGTACATACTGCTCTCATAGTTCCACATTCTGGGGAAAAGTGTCTTCTGCTCTTTGGCAAATATGGGTTTGAGGTCTCCGTTTTCTACTTCAAACCTTTCTGGCGGCACTGCGGTGTAATATTGTCCGTAAATAAGCGGCGGTTTTGAGTAATTATCCCTTTCAACATAGTATTTGAGGGTTTTGAAAGTCGAAGGTGAGTAACTGTTTATAGGAGGTGCTGCGGCACTTCTCAGAGGTATGATAAAATAGACGCTCAGTCCCACAAAGAAAAAGAGCAGTCCGAGAAGAGCAAACTCAATCCACCTTTTCGCCTTTCGGTTTGCAAAAAACAAAGCGACAAAGGTAAGAAACAAATAGGCTACAACAGCCCACCAATCGCAGATAGAGAGTAACCAAAGCACAAAAGGCACAAGAGCTTTGAGAATAAATACCACTCCTGCCGCTCCTATGAAGATGTAAAGCAATAAGCCCTTGTAGTTGGTTCTCCTTTGGTGAAAATAAACTATCACAACCGCAGCCGGTATAACCAACAAGGAGAGTTGATGAACACAAAGGGCTGCTCCGGCAAGGAAGATTGCCAAAAGGAGGTACTTATTCTTTGAGGTATCGTCCCATTTGAGTACCAACCAAAAAATCATCAAAGCCAACAAAGTTGCCAAAGCATACACTTCGGTCTCTGTTGCCGAGAACCATATACTATCTGCAAAAGCAAAACACAAAGCCCCGATTATTGAAGCTATGATATTGCCCGGTTGCATAGAAGAAAACCTGTTCAAAATCCTCACACAGCTCCAAAACAACAAGGCAACACTCAAACCCATTGCCAAAGGAGATATAAAAGCGACCGCCCAAGTTTGCCAAACAGGGTTTCCAAAACCAAAAACAGAGAAAAACGCTCCTATGATTTGGTAAAGAGGAGCTCCGGGAGGGTGTCCTATCTGTAAGGTTATGGCTGTTGTCAAAAACTCTCCGCTATCCCAAAACGAGAGTGTGGGATACATTGTAAAGGTATAAAGAGTTGTGGTCAAAAGGGCAAGTGTCCAACCAATGATATTGATGGTTTTTCTGTTCTGCATTTGGGATTGCTGTTACCAATTAACGAACGACTTATTGAAAACGTCTTCCACAAGTTCTTCGTTTATCTCTTTAATCAGACTTTCTTCCACATCGCTGAGTGAATATCCGCTGTCGTACTCTCTAAACCTTGTAAATTGTGTCTGATAGTTCGATTTGGGATTTTTGCTGTCGGTAAACTTTACCTTGATTGTGATTGTAAGCCGGTTTTTTGCTGCCTTGTCATTTGCCCCTATTGAGGAGGGAGTAACAGAATAACCCGTTATCGTTCCCACAAAGGCAACGTCGGCATTGTCATTTACTTGCACCAAAGAGGTTGAGGAATTTATCTTTGCAACAAGGGCATTGGTTATTTCGGAAGCAAGTATGGGCTGAACTATGCTTGCTCTGTTGGTAAAGGGTTCGACAGAAAAAGTCTTGGTGTCGGGAGATATTGATGCACCTGTGAAAGAATACCCTCCGACACAAGACCCTGCAAGCAATGCTGCAAATATTACAATAATATATATACGTTTCAAAGCCGCAACTACTCGACAATCAATTTTCTTACGCTGCCGTTGTCAAGTCTGACAAAATAAACACCCTTGTCGTTCAATCTTATGTTTTGTCCTTTGTAGTGTTCGATTTGCTCTACGACCTGTCCGAGAGTGTTGGTTATCACAATGCGGCTGTCGTTTACGCCTTCGATGCGAAAATCTCCCGAAGTAGGGTTAGGATAAACCGAAAGAGTGTTGTCAAAGCTCAAAGCCTCCACACCGGAAGAGTAAACCACGTTCACATCGTCCAAGAACAATGATGAAAAATTGACTGCGACCTCCTCACTTTCGACAAGAGCCAAAAAGATAAGCTCTGTTGCGGGAGTGCCTGCAAAGTTCATCAAATTCATTGTAAACTCCTGATAACCCTCTGACTTCACCATTATTTCTTCATTTGAGTAATATCCCATTCCGACAATTTGTCTCTGTCCTTCGATCTCGGCAACCATCAATCCGAGTATGGCAAACAAACTATTCTCTGCATCTACCGGTACAAAATTATAATAACCTGTAATTGCAGTAGGTTGCTCTGTGAGTGCCAATCCGTCTGTGAGCAGGTTGGCAAAGGTTTGCATATCCATTTCCACATCGCCTGCCGTTCCCGAAGTAAACATTTGGATAAGCGTTGCCATATCTATGGTTGCATTTGTGAGAAATCCCGGCACCACAAAGGTCTCTTCCATTCCCATAATGGTAGCCAATACAGGTGGAAAGTTTTGCGGAGCTACCTCAATGGCAAAATTGCCGCTGTGAGCATCGGTAGATTTTGCCACCTTGCAGAGATTGTATCCCATATAACCCAAAGAGTTCCAACCCTGAGGGGCATTGCCGACCCAAGTCTCGAAACCGCTGTTGTTAAACTGCTGTGCATTTAGTGAAAGCACCAAAAATGCAACCGTCAAAAATGATAAAAACTTTTTCATACGTCAAACATTAAATTGATTATTACTAAAACACTGCTTGCAATCAAGCATTTAAGATTGCAAACAAACAACGTGCAAAATTAGAACTTTTTTTGTTTACGGCAAAACGCCGAAAGGATTTTCTAACTCGGCGTTTCAGAAAAATAAAACGGCGTTTTGTCGCAACAAAACGCCGTTTTGCTTATCCGTTGAGTTTCTGCCACTTAATCAAGTTCTTCTTGTAGCTTTTCAAAAGGTACTTAAACCATTTGTCTTGACCGTATTTGTCTTGCAGACGGTTCGATTGGGCAATTTTTTCGTTTCGTTTACTCTCTTGAAGGCTCATCATTTCGCCCAATTTCTTCTGAATTTTCTTCGTATGCTTAGCTTTGTAACCAAAATCCTTCAAACTTGCCAAGGCTTCGACGCTCTGCTCATATTGGCGGTACTTCATGAGTTGTTCGATTGTCTTTACAGCCAAGTCATCGTTGCCAAAAGAATACAAAACCTCCCTGAGAGGACGATGTTGCACACTCATCTCTTTGAGATTGTGCAGAATGTAAAACTCTTCCAATGCCGCATATTCTTTAAGGTAGCGATTGGTATCCCCTTGTGCCAATATATCATCAACAATCTCCTTTTGCTTAACATATTCCAATGGTTGCTCAATCTGACGCTTCAAAGCCCTCAGACGGCTCTTGTCTAAGCGGCATTCGCTGCTACCCTTAATTTGCATGGCTCTGTTTATGTAGTCTTCGGCAAGGTAAAAATCGTTTTGCTTTATGCAGTCGATGATGTTATACACCATTGTGTTTATCTCTTCCTGCTTTTTGCTGCACACTTTGTTGTCTATCGCTCTCAGATAGCTGTTCATAATTTTGACAACCACGCTGTCTTCTTTCATTTTGTAGCGTTCAAGCAACTCTTCCGTCCTTGCGACCAAGCTGTCTGCCTTTTCCACATCGCCTTGGAAGATTGCATATTCGGCAGCGTGCATTCGCCTTGCCGTTACCTCCCTTATGGCAGAAAGATACATCTTTTCGACCTCATCTTTCTCCGCATCAATCTGTGCCAACTTGTTTGCACTTTCCAAAACCTCCAAAGCCTTGTCGTAGTTGTTCACTTTGAGATATGAAAGTGTCTCAAAAAATTTGTTGTCTATCTCTTTTCTCAAATTGGGCGTCTTTGTGTTGGTTGCGGCTGTGCTTTTTGCAGGCATGGAGTTTGAGGGTGTAGGCACATAATCCTTTTCTATCTGTTCGACCTGCTGTTCTGCATCGCTGTCTCTTTCTTTGATAAACTCAGGATACTGCTCTGCATAACCTGTGTTGGGAGAGACTTGTTCCAAACTATCCAAAACAGGATCGCTACTCTGCAATGTGCCTTGCAACATGGCAATCTGCTTCAACACTCCCTCCTCAAAACTTCCTCCTACCATGGCTGCAAGTTCTCTTGCCTTGTGTAGCAAGTCCATCTTGGCTTCGTTGTTCTTTGCCTCCGGCATCGACTTTGCCTGAGCGATATAACTATTCACCACAACGTTCACAACCTCATCGAAGTCGGCAGTGTCGCTTATTGTCTCTCTGTTTCGAGAAAAATAGTCGTATGTATTGCCTATAAAATCTGCCGCAACATCGTTCCTGCCTTTTGCTATGGCTTTCTTGGTTATATCTATATGTTCTTTGTAGATACTGTTTTGGCAAATTGAAAGGTTCTTTGCAATCACACCTTGGCTGCATACATTCATCACATCGTTCTTACAATAGTCTTCCAAGGAGTTTAGAATATCTACTGCGTAAGAATACTTGCCTTGTTTAATCAAAGAAAGTGCCTGAAGAAGATTTTTGTCGTATGTATAGACCAAAAGATTTTTACAGAGCAGACTTTCCTCTTCGGAAGGCGAGAATGAGTTTATCACCTCTATCAACCTGCCCGAAGTTTGCAAGACCTGACCGCTGTCAAGACTGATTTTGGCAAGTTCATAGTTAGCCATAACATTCTGAGGATTGCTCTTGATACTCTTTTGCAGGTATTCAAAAGCCTCTTGCGGGCGGTCGTTCACCTTGGAGTGAACAGCCTTTCGATAATACCAATCACTTACCCTTGGAGAAAGAAATTCCACAAGCTCTCGATTTTGTTTCACCAATGTTTTAAGCTCAATCCACTTTGCATATATATCATTATCGCTGTTGTAAGTCTCGTTTTGCTTCAAGAAATCTTCGGCAGATGACAGTTGAAACTCATATACGGGAACCATGTCGAGGTTTTCGCTGTTTATTGCCGAACAAGCCTTAATATGCTTTTGATATTTATCCAATATATCTTTTTTTGCAGAAGGTGATAAGACCTGTGCCTGAACCAAAGCGGCAGTCAAAATAAATAAAGCTGTAAGAAAAACTTTTCTCATGTCGTAATGCTTGTGTGTTTCACTTGTTTTAACGAGGCAAAGTTAGCACTTATTTTGAGAAATTACGGCTTAAACCGACAAAAACGCCCTATTTTTGAACTTTTTTCGCCGTTTTGATTTGGTAATATCGTCAAAACCATATACCTTTGTACCCTCAAAAAAATATCAATTAACATCATAACGGATTTAGAAACATGAATAAAAAAGCATTTTGGATTTTGCTGTTTATGCTAATCCTCTTTAATGTCAAGTCTTTTTGTACTCCGGCATATCCCTATCCTATAGAGGTTACTCAATCTGACAAATCGGTGGTTACAGTTACCCTCAAAGGAGACGAAAAAGTCAGTTGGGCAAAGTCGGTCGATGGTTTTACGTTGCTCAGAGCCGAAAATGGCGACTTTGTATATGCAATCGCTGACGGAAGAGGAGGAATAAAGCCCTCAAATGTGTTGGCACACAACCCAAATCAACGTTCGGAAGAAGAAATTGCTCTCCTTGCCACTCTGAGTAAGGACTTGTTTTACTCACAAGAGCAAATCGCTTACTTGAAACAATTTTGGGCAATAAACCAAGACTTTGAAAACAGATTGTCTCAAGCACCCAAATCAACCACAAGCCCTACTGAAACATACAGAATGGTAGTTATTTTGATGGGATTTGCAGATTTGGCGTTCACCACGCCGAGAGCAGAGATTGATGCTTTGTTTAATCAGGTCGGATACTCGGTCAATGGAAATGCCGGCAGCATCAGAGATTACTTCTTGGCATCTTCGGCAGGAAAATTGAGCCTCGAAGCCACCGTTGTCGGACCTTACACGGCTGCAAACAACATGGCATACTACGGACAGAACTATGAAGGAACCCACACCGATATGCATGTAAGGGAATTGGTTACCGAAGCAGTCATTTTTGCCGACCCCGAAGTCGATTTTTCTCAATTTACCAATGGTGAAGGCGAAAACGTGTCTTGCGTTTACGTCATTTATGCGGGCGTTCCTGAAAGTTCGGGCAACAATTCCAACACCATTTGGCCCCATCGTTCAAGATTGTATTCTTCTTTTGCCATTGACGGAGTTTATGTTTCGGATTACGGAGTTTCTTCCGAAAAACAAGGCAGCGAATACAATCCTCAGCCTCCTACAATAGGCACTATATGCCACGAGTTCTCACACGTATTGGGTCAGGCAGACTATTACGACACTGACTACGACGAGCAAGGCAGCTTTAACGACCATGGCAGCTGGGATTTGATGTGCAGCGGCAACTACAACAACGATGGAAAATGCCCTCCTTTGTGGTCGGCTCACGAAAGAGAAGTAAGAGGATACATAGAAATTGAAGAGCTTTTGGCAGAAGGCAGCAACACTCTTCCTCCTTTGCACTCTGTCAATAAGGCATACAAGATGACAATCTCCCAAAACGAATACTTCTTGTTGGAAAACAGACAAAAAGTCGGCTGGGATTACTATCTGCCGGGACATGGTATGCTCATATTTCATGTAAACAAAAATGTGGCAGGCTGGAACTCGAACTGTGCAAACTGCAATCCTAACAACCCCGGAATGGATTTGGAAGAAGCAAATCCAAACAGCGTTTACAACAGAGAGAGCAACCCTTTCCCCGGAACAAGCAACCGAACGAGTTTTACCGACAGCACCAATCCAAACAGCATGAGCTATGCCGGCAATCCTATCAACCGTCCTATAACAAACATACAAGAGAACACATCGACAGGAAACATCATATTCGATTATGGAGCAGCAGATGCAACAAGACCGATTGTTGCAACACTGTCGGCAATCGGCTTTTCTGATAGTATATCTGTGGCAGCAAGCATAGACAACACCCAATCGCTCTCGATAATCGAAAGAGGAGTCTGCTTTTCTGACACAACAGCAACACCAACCGTGCTTTGCAACACCATGACATCTCCTTCCAACAGCAACAATTTCTCAATCGGTCTTGGCAACTTGCAGCCCGACAGAGAATATTTCGTAAGAGCATACGCCAAGACGGCAGACAAGGTAGGTTATGGCGAAATAATGAAAGTAAAAACCCGCTGTATGGCAGAGTTGGAATTTCCTTTTGAAGACGGCTTTGAGCAAAACAATACGACATTTGACTGTTGGGAAAACGAATTCGGAATATTTGTTACAAACACTTGGAGCTTGACCGACACAGCATACGAATCGGGCGGAATATCTTCGGCAGCCGAAGGAAGCAACTGGGCTTTCATTCGTTCCGATTGGACAAACGGCACACAAACAACCAAACTTGTAACCCTTCCTATCGACCTTTCAAACATCAATCAGGCTATTTTGTCATTCTCATACGCACAAAAAGCAAAATCGGGAAAGCAAGACAAACTGAAAGTTTACTATAAAAATTCACCAAACGGAACATGGACTCTTCTACAATCCTACAACTCCAACGTATCTTCGTGGACCAATGCAACAATCTCTCTTCCGAACACCACCAACTACTACTTGATTGCCTTTGAAGCAACATTGCAGGGAGGATATGGGGTATGTTTGGATAATGTGAGCGTGCATGAGGGAGACCAAAACGCATTTCCACACATCAGCACCTTGTCTTTTGACGACCTTACAGACGTTTCGGCAAAAGTTGATGCAGCTTTGTTATCACAAGGCAACAATCCTGTGTATCAAATGGGTGTATGCTATGCCACACATCAAAATCCGACGATTGAAGATGCCGTTATAATTGTTCCTAACGCCGACAATTTCTCGGTAAACTTACAATCGTTAGAGCCAAATACCACTTACTATGTCAGAGCCTTCGCAAGAAACAACGGACACTTGAGTTATGGCGAAGAGATTGAGTTTTTGACCTTGTGTCAGAGGATAAGCACCTATCCTTATAACGCATTGACAGAGCAAGACAACCCTTGCATAAGAACAAATGCCTGGACATTCGACTCAGAAAACAATTCTTACAGATTTGAAAGCGGGCAGAGCGGAAGCAGAGACCTTCTTGTGTTACCTATTTTCGATTTGGAACACTTTGAAGACATCTATTTGTGCTTTGACCGCCTGCAAGCTCAGTCTGCAAGCTCGACAATCGACACCCTCAGGGTATTATATCGCACCAATGTGGCAGACCCATGGAACGAATTGGCACTTTTCTCAAACGCAACTACCGATTATACAAGAGACAGCCTACCTTTGAACTATACAAGCAGCACTTTGTTCATCGCATTTGAGGGAATTTCAAATTCTTCTTCTCTTTCGGTAAAAAATATCCTTGTCAATGCCACAATGCAAACTCCTTTTGTCATAACCAACGAGCCTCAGTTGGCAACCTACAACAGCATCAGCGTTTCCGGAGAGGTTACAATGTCGGGATTGAGCGAAGTTACATCGAGAGGAATTTGTTGGTCAGTCGAAACCATGCCGACAACTGCCGACAACACTCTTGCTCTTGGCAGCGGCATCGGAACATTTGAGGGAACGATAAGCAACCTTCAAGAACACACTACCTATTATATAAGAGCTTTTGCAACCAATTCTTACGGCACAACTTACGGACAACAATTCCAAATCTCCACTCCTTACACTCCTATACTCAACAACACCATTTCAGAAGACCAACAAATTTGCGAAGGCAGCATTGCAAACACCTTGCAAGGCTCTCAACCAAGCGGAGGCAGCGGAACATACACCTATCAGTGGATAATGAGTACCGATAGTCTCACTTGGGTCGAAAGCACCATGAGTTCGGTTTCCAATCTTCAAGACCTCGAAATGCGACAGCTCTTTACAACAACCTATTTTGCAAGAGTTGTATCCTCAACCTTTGTAAGCGACACAAGCAATGTGGTAACAATTTTTGTCAGTCCTGCTTCAAGAGGCGGCAATGTGTTCCTTGTGAGCAGCAATCCTGCCTCGGGAAGTGAATTAAGGCTGCAACTGAGAGCCTCATTGGGCGATGTACTATATTGGGAAAAGCGAAAAGAAGGATACAACTACGAAAGAATTGCAAATTCACAAGACAGCATTTATCTGACAGACGTTCCTGCCGAAGCCGGAACTTGGAGTTACAGAGCGGTTGTCCAGAGCGGCTCTTGCGAAGAGGCAACTTCGGGTTCTTTGACAGTAAACGTAGCTCAGGGAGTGGGCTTAGATGACATCATGGCAGGCAAAGCATCAATCAAAGTAAGCCCTAATCCGTCTGACGGCCACATAAGAATTCATTCCGAGAGCGATTTGGGCAAAGCAAAGATTGAAGTAATTTCCACAGACGGCAAGTTGGTACATTGTCTTCAAGACTTGGCAATACCAAACGGCGAAACAGAATTGTATCTCGGCGACTTGCGCAGCGGTTCTTACGTATTGAGAATTTACTTTGAACAATCCACATGGGAATGCGTACTGATAATAAACAGATAAACCAAGATATGACACTCGACACACAATACATAAGACAACATATCCTCACTGCCCTCAGCGAAGACGTGGGCAGTGGGGACTATTCCTCACTTGCCTGCATTGATTGCAAGGATAGAAACAAAGCAAAGTTGATTGCAAAACAAGATTGCATCATTTGCGGAATGCAAATAGCCGAAATGGTTTTTGAACTTGTGGACAAAAGCCTGCAATTTGAACCTTTGGCAAAAGACGGACAGGCTGTAAAAAAAGGCGATGTACTTTTTGTTGTGTCGGGTTCTGCAATCTCCATTCTCACTGCCGAAAGAACGGTGCTAAACTATATGCAACGCCTTTCGGGAATAGCGACCACAACGGCAGAATACGTCAAAGCACTCGAGGGATACCACACCAAATTGCTCGATACTCGCAAAACAACTCCCACACTCAGAGTATTGGAGAAATATGCCGTCAAAACAGGAGGCGGAACCAACCACCGAATGGGATTGTACGACATGATAATGCTCAAAGACAACCATATTGACTTTGCAGGCGGCATAGAGCAGGCAATAGACAAGACAAATGCCTACATAAAAGCCAACAATCTCGATATAAAGATTGAAATCGAAGTCAGAAACTTTGAAGAATTGGAAAGAGTTCTCAAAAAAGGCGGCATCGACAGGATAATGTTGGACAATTTCTCACCCGAAGACACCAAAAGAGCCGTCAAAATGATTGACCATCGCTACGAAACCGAAAGCTCGGGCGGCATAACAAAAGACAATCTCTTGTTGTATGCACAAAGCGGAGTTGATTTCATTTCGGTGGGAGCTGTTACCCATCACATAAAAAGTGTGGATTTGAGTTTGCTTGCCGAGAATTGATGGACCAAAGCAACAAAACCAAATACCTTCGCAAGCTCATCTATTGGCGACCGGTGAGAGAAGTGTTACACACTTCGAGACTGTTGGTCATTCCCGGCTTTCAAGGCATACCACTATTCGATGTGGCAGTATTTTTCATCAAAGGACTAATGAAAGGCGTGCTGAACCAAAGAGCCGCCGCCACATCGTTTCACTTTATTTTGGCATTGTTTCCGCTACTTCTGTTTTTCTTTACCCTTCTACCCTACTTCGACACCACTTATTATGCGGCTCAACTCTTCGATTTCTTAAAAGACTTTGTTCCCGAGACTATTTACCCGACCATAGAGACAACCATGCAAGACATCTTGCAACGCAAACACAACGGATTGCTCTCTGTGGGTTTCATCTCATCAATTTACGTTGCTTCAAGCGGCATTAACGCCATACTTATATCCTTTAACCAATCTCATCACTCGATAGAAAAACGCAAATGGTTAAAACGCCGGCTTATGAGTATGCTCATAGTTGTGATAATTGCCATTGTGGTAATCATAAGTTTCACCTTGACAGGCGGCTTCAAGATTTTTGTGCGATACTTAGAACAAGAAAGCATCTTGGATTCCGCAGCCAAAATGTTCATGCTCAAAGCTGCACAGTGGATACTGCTCATTGTCATAGTCTATTTTGCCTTTGCGTCGCTCTATTACTATACCCCTGCGGTAAGAACTCATTACACATTCTTTTCGGCAGGAGCCACACTTGCCACAATTCTCTTCATATTAACAACACAAGGCTTCAACTTTTACATCACACACTTCTCTCAATACAATGCTCTTTATGGTTCGATAGGTGTACTGATTATCGTTCTGCTGTGGATATACCTCAACTCCTTTATTCTTCTTATCGGATTTGAACTCAATGCCAGCATTGCCGAAGCTCACCTCACTCTGAACACAGATGCAGACAGCGAAGACAAACTTTCACTCAACAGAACATCTCGCACCTCCTCGCCTATGCAACGTTGGAAACGCTGGCAGAGACGCCGTCTTCTCAAGCTGCAACGCAAAAGCCGACAAAGCTCACAAAATAACTAAGTTACCGCAAAGCCCAATCGCTCCTGCACATCAGCCGAGGCTCAAACGATTGCGATATTCTCGCGGCGAGCAACCTGCAAGACGCTTAAAGAACTTGCCGAACAAATCCAAAGTCTCGAAGTTTAACTCGTATGCAATCTGCTGTATGGTCATATCTGTCGAAGAAAGCAACACCTTGCTCTCTGTAAGAACATAATCATATACCAATTCCGAAGGTGTTTTGCCCAAGGTCTCTTTGATAACCTTTGAAAGATACTTGGCAGACACACAGAGCCTGTCGGCATAGAATGAAATATCCCTATGAGTTATGAAATTATCTCTCAACAAAGAGACAAACTCCTTACTTATCTCCTCTTTTCTGCTCAGTTTGCCCTTTTCGTTCTCTTGATGAAGCCCATACGTATAACCATAATACAAAGCCAATGTGAGATGTTTGGTTATTTCCAACCTATAAGGATTTTCCGGTGTATCGGCTATTGTTTTCAAAACGTTGAAGTACATATCGAAAATATGCAAATCGGACTTTTTTAACTCTACCACAGGATTTTGGTATATCGAATGAAACAACTGCAATTTGCTATTACTGTTTCCGAAAAGAGCCTCTGTAAAATGCTTTGAATAAATGATACATTTGCATACAATATTCCCTTCGCTGTTTGAGGTACACAAGATTTGGTCATTCAAAAAGGTAACCATACACGGAGCTTTGGCATGATACTCTTTCATATTGACAAAAAAAGTAGTTTCTCCCTCAAAATAAATCAGGGTTGTTGTACAATCTGTTCTATATGGTTCACTATGCGAATTTAACAATTCTGCATTATCAATCAAAAGAACCTCATTTTCAATTTCTACGCTTTGAGGTAACAATTTGGTAAATGCTTTTATATCTATATAAGATACCCCTCTCTTCATATTGTCTTTTTTTTGTGCAAAGATACAAACCAAATTGGTCTGCAAAATACAAAAATCGATTAAAAATCGCCTTTTTTGAGTTAAAAGCGAAATTTAAGCTAATTTTATAGACTTATGTTCTACACTCCTGATATGTATTCATAGTACTTTTGCAAACGGAAAACAGAACATGGTGTTCGCAATTAGTAATTAACAAATTATCAATTCAACAAAACAAACAACTATGAAGAAGACATTCATTGTAATTATCATGGCAGCGATGGGCTTATATGCACACGCACAAAACGAAAACGACAAGCCGAAGTCGCTCACAATCGGCATCAAAGCGGAGTTAAACAGCGACTTTATGCAAGAAAAGGGAGTGCAAGGAGTAACAGATTGGAACTTCGGAATAGGAGAAAATGCAGGCATTACCCTCAAGCGTACATTCACAAAGCATTTTGCCATACAAGCAGAAGTCTTGCTGCAACAAAATCGCTCTCGGCTCACATACAATTCGGTTGAAGAGAAATGCTCAGGTTTCGGAATAATGGTTCCTTTCTACTTCATGCCCGAAGTACACTGCAAAAACACCATATTCTATTTGGGGGTTGGTCCTTGGGGAAGTGCAGGATTGAGTGCCAAAATTGGCGAAGCAAATCTCTATGACAAGAATAACGAATACTTCACTTTAAGTCGTTGGAACTTGGGAGCAGGAATGCTCTTGGGAGTCGAGTTTGGCTGCGGATTACAAATCAATCTGAACTACCGCTATGCCTTCTTCAATTCGGCAATGAACGACAACGGCAAATTGACTGAGCATCAGGCAAGCATCGGCTTGGGATACAGATTCTGAAAACATAATCCATAAATACATTACATCATGAAAGAAATCAAAAAACAGTTTTTATTTATTTTGGCTTGTCTGCCATTGGCAGGTCTGCAAGCTCAAACAGTTAAAACAGAAAGTAATCCAATAAAAGAAAATTCAAAAACAGACACAATCATGAGCGAGTACAAATTAAAAACAGGAAAAGTCGGAGAAAACGTTCAAAAAGGCTACAAAGCCGTAGAGAATGGAGTTGTTTCAGGTTATCAAGCTGTCGAAGACGCAGTTGTTTCCACTTACAAGAAGATTGAAAACAAGTTTGTCGATACCTTTTTGGAAAAAGTAGAAGACGGCAAGACCGAAGAGGCTATCGAGAAAAAAGAAAAGTAACTTGGAATAACCTTAATGTTTTATTCAGTCCGCAAGTGCCGACAGTTCTCATCTGTCGGCACTTTTTGTTCACATCGGTCTGACATGATACTCAATCCTATTTGCAAACAACCAATCGAAAAAGCCCCAAATCCACTCATACAACTCAAAACCAAGCCTTCTGCACAAGAGTTTTGCATTCAGACAAAACAACTTGAAAATCAACTAATAACAAAACACCGTTTTATTCTTCTGAAACGCCCTTTCAGCCAAATAAAACGCCATTTTATCCCGACGAAACGCCGTTTCAAAATCCCACGAAAGAACAGTCTGTAAATAAAAGCATTAAAGCTCAAGCATAAAATTCTCACAAACCAATGTCTGAGCAAAAGAATCCAAATTTCCAAACTGTCCAAGAGTGCGTTTACAAAAAAGTATTGTAAATTTGCACTTGATGATTGAAACCCTCAGATCTTAACAATGTAAGAATTGGTCAGGATTATCAGCAAAGCATATAAAAAGGAGAGATAATACCAACGTTTTTTGATATGTTAAACATCAAAGGTATATTTTTGAAAGGTGAACGTGTTACACTCGAATGTAAGAAAGCACAACGCAGTATTCCAAATTCTATATGGGATACTTACTCTGCTTTTGCAAATACATACGGAGGAACAATTCTTCTCGGTGTGGCAGAAAATATAGAAGAAAGAGATAAATCCAAACGATTTGAGATTGTAGGCGTAGATGATGCCGACAAAATAAGAAAAGACTTATGGAACACCCTCAACAGCAAAGAGAAAGTTAGTGTCAATCTGCTCCGAGACAAAGATGTGCAAGTACTTAATATAGACGGAAGGGATATTATAGTCATCAATGTGCCGCGTGCAGATGCCAATATGCGTCCCGTATATATCAACAACAACCTTTCAAGAGGAACATTCAAGCGAAACCACGAGGGAGATTATCACTGCACAGAACAAGAGCTAAAAATGATGCTTCGAGATGCCAACGAAGCAGGGAATGACAGGATTATATTAGAACACTACACCATGGACGATATAGACATTCCCACATTGGAGAATTACAGAGTGATGTTCAAGACAGATAATCCCGATCACGTTTGGAATGATCTTGGTCACAAAGAATTTCTTCTGCAATTAGGCGGATATGCTGTTGATAGAAAAAGCAAGATTGAGGGAGTTACAATGGCAGGACTTCTAATGTTTGGCAAAGGATTGTCAATTCGCGACAGGTTTGACAACTTACGAATGGATTATATTGACAAATCCCACCTTATTGGGGAGCAACGATATAGCGACCGCCTCACTTATGATGGCAGATGGGAGAATAATTTGTACAACTTCATGCGAATGGTTATTCCAAAATTGACTATTGATTTGCCGCGTCCTTTCCAAATGGAAGGGATAATAAGAAAGGACGATACATTACAGCATAAGGCTGTGAGAGAAGCTGTAACGAACATGATAATTCACTCAGACCTCTTACTCAATGGTGTTCTAAAAATTGAAAAATACGATGACCGCATCGTTCTGACCAACCCGGGATTACTCAAACTCCCCATAGAGCAGATATATCAGGGAGGAGAATCAAAGGCTCGCAACCAAAGAATACAGAATATGTTCCGTATGATTGGCTATGGAGAAAACCTCGGCTCGGGATTTCCCCTCATTCTGAACGCATGGAACGAAAAACATTGGATTAAACCGGAGTTGATTGAGCAGACTGAACTAATGCAAGTAAAACTCACTTTGTATTTTGAGAATGAAACAAAGCTAATAGGCGTAAAAGGTGGCGTAAAAGGTGGCGTAAAGGATTTATCTGAAATTCAAAAGGTTATTATACAAGAAATAAAAATCAACCCGGACATTACAACAAAAGAATTGGCACAAAAGACAGGCATCAAATTCCGAACTTTGCAACGCTACATCGCTCAATTACAAGTACTCGGCAATATCTATAGAGAAGGAGGACGAAAAAAAGGACGTTGGGTTATCGTGTCAAATGCATAGATATTCTCTAATCGTTTGGATTTCAGACTACACTAAGATGTTTTACACGGCTAATATAACAAAATATATTCTCCATAAGCCAATCGAAAAAGCCCCAAACCCACTCAGATAACTCAAAGCCAAGCCTTCTGCACAAGAGTTTTGCATTCAGACAAAACAACTTGAAAATCAACCAATAACAAAACAGCGTTTTATTCTTCTGAAACGCCCTTTCAACCAAATAAAACAGCGTTTTATCCCGACGAAACGCCCTTTCACAATCCCTCGAAAGAACAGTCTGTAAATAAAAGGTTTGTAAGCATTCATGAATATCGTGGTAAAACTTTGTCTAAACACCAATCCGCATCAGCAGATTTACGAAAAACTTCACATATAGTTCATATTCAACTGTGGGGATTTTGCTATCTTTGCACTATCATTCAGGATAAAATGTATCAAGTCATGAAATCGAAAAAAGATATGTCGGCAATAGCCACCTCTATTCTCAAAGTATTTGCCTCAAATCCTCTTTTACCATTGAATTTCAAGCAGGTGTCTTCTCGGCTCGGCATCACCGACCGCGGAAGCAAGGAGATGATAAGAAATCACTTGCAGTCAATGGCAGAAGATGAGATAATCAACGAAATCGAAAGAGGAAAATACAAGCTCAATCCCAAATATATCACAAACAATGTGCTGCCTGCCCACTATGTTGTGGGAACCGTGGACATGAAACAGACGGGAAAGGCTTATGTGTTGTGCGATGAGGGCGGCGAAGACGTATATATAAATATGAATAACACCAATCACGCTCTCAATGGCGACAAGGTGAAGGTCTATCTCTTCCCACAACGTAAAAAAAGAAAGCGTGAGGGTCAGATTGTTGAGATATTGCAAAGAGCAAAAACCTCTTTTGTTGGTATCATTCAGAAGCATGGCAAGTTCGCTTTCCTTGTTTGCGACAGCAGTTCGATGCCTGTGGATATTTTTCTGGACATCAACGACCTGCATGGTGCAAAAGACGGCGACAAGGCTTTGGTGGAGATTACCGATTGGCCGCAAAATGCCAACAATCCTTTCGGACGAGTGGTGAAAGTGCTTGGTCGTCCGGGCGAAAACGATGTGGAGATGCAGTCAATTCTCTCCGAGTTTGACTTTCCTCTCTTTTTCCCCGAACAAGTGGAGAAAGAGGCTGAGCAAATCCCTCTCGAACTGCCCCAAGACGAGGTTGCAAAACGTCGGGACTTCCGTTCGGTAACCACATTCACCATTGACCCTGCCGATGCAAAGGACTTTGACGATGCTTTGTCGTTTCGCCGCTTGTCAAACGGCAATGTGGAGGTCGGAGTGCATATTGCAGATGTTTCTTTCTATGTAAGGGAAAACACAGCCTTGAACGAAGAAGCCTATCGCAGGGCTACGTCGGTTTATCTTGTCGATAGGACGATACCGATGTTGCCCGAAAAACTGTGCAACGGTGTTTGCTCCCTAAGGCAGGACGAAGACAAGTTTGCCTTTTCGGCAGTGTTTGAGATGAATGACAAAGCTGAGGTTGTGAACGAGTGGTTTGGCAAAACGGTTATTCGTTCCGACCGCCGATTTGCCTACGAGCAGGCTCAGCAAGTGATAGAAACAGGCAGCGGAGACTTCTGTGATGAAATTTTGTCGCTATGGGCTTTGGCAGAACAGATGAGAAAGAGGCGTTTTAGGGCAGGTGCAATCAACTTTGAGAGCATCGAGGTCAAGTTTCACTTGGACGAGAATGCCAAACCGACAGGTGTATATCTCAAAGAGAGCAAGGAAGCAAACTGGTTGATAGAAGAGTTTATGCTGTTGGCAAACCGACAAGTTGCCGCCCACATCGGCAAAGCCAAAGTCAAAAGCCAAGCCAAGACTTTCGTATATAGAGTTCACGATGAGCCGAACAAAGAAAAACTTGAAGTGTTTAAGGACTTTGTGGGCAAGTTGGGCTACAATCTGAACGACAAGACAAGAAGTTCGCTCACCAAGAGCTTCAACAAACTCTTTGAACAAATATCGGGAAAAGGCGAAGAAACAATGATAAACATGATTGCACTTCGCACAATGAGCAAGGCATTTTATTCTTGCGACAACATAGGACACTATGGCTTGGGATTTCCATACTATACACACTTTACATCGCCAATCAGACGTTATCCTGATGTGATGGTTCACCGACTTTTGGAAAGATATTTGGACAATAAGCCATCGGTTGATAAGGAAGTGTTTGAACAAAGGTGCGAACACTGCTCAAATATGGAGAAAAAGGCTGCCGATGCCGAGAGAGCGTCTGTCAAATTCAAGCAGGCGGAATATCTTTCCGACAAGATAGGACAGGAATTTGTGGGAACGATTTCGGGAGTGAGCAAGTGGGGTGTTTATGTCATGCTTGACGAAAGCAAATGTGAGGGATTAGTGCCGATGAGAGACATAACCGATGACTTCTATGTGCTTGATGAAGACAATTTTCGCTTGGTCGGCAAGACTTCGGGCAAGATTTATCAAATCGGAATGCCTGTCAAAATCAAGATTGTGAGCGTCAATTTGTTCAAAAAGCAGATGAACTTCACCTTTGTAAACGAAGAGGAAGAGTAAAAAATTAAATTGATAATCAAAAAACGAATAAACATACTATGAGAATTTTACTATTAGGCTCGGGAGCGAGAGAACACGCAATGGCGAGCAAGATAATGCAAAGCAAACTTTGCAACCGGTTGTATATTTCGCCTGCCAATGCCGGCATGAGTGCAGTTGGAGAGTGTGTAAACATCGGAAGCGACTTTGAAAGTATCAAGACATTTGCCTGCGAAAAGGAGATTGATATGTTGGTTGTGGGAAACGAGCAACCATTGGTCGATGGCATTGCGGACAGTTTTGCAAATGACGAAAGAACTGCTCATATCAATGTGATAGGACCGAGAAAGCAAGCAGCAATGTTGGAAGGCAGCAAAGACTTTGCCAAGGAATTTATGTCTCGTTACTCCATTCCGACAGCTCGTTATCAGACTTTTGGAAAACAGGACTTAGATGCTGCAAAGCAATTTCTCAAAACCCTCAACCCTCCTTACGTTTTGAAAGCCGACGGCTTGGCAGCAGGCAAGGGAGTTGTCATTTTGTCCACAATACAAGAGGCAGAAAAAGAATTGGAAGCAATGCTTTCGCAAGCCAAGTTTGGTCATGCAGGCGACAAGGTGGTGATTGAAGAGTTCCTTGACGGCATCGAGTGCAGCGTCTTTGTGCTTACCGATGGCAAACACTACATCGTGCTTCCCGAAGCCAAAGATTACAAACGCATTGGCGAACAAGACACAGGTCTGAACACCGGAGGAATGGGCAGTGTCTCGCCTGTGGTATTTGCAGACCAAGACTTCATGCAAAAAGTCGAGCAAAGAATAATCCGACCTACCATAGAAGGATTGCAAAAAGAGAACTTGGATTACAGAGGCTTCATCTTCATAGGACTGATGAACGTAAGCGGCGACCCATACGTCATAGAATATAATGTAAGAATGGGAGACCCCGAAACCGAAAGCGTCATGCCGAGAATAGAGAGCGACTTGGTCGAAGCCTTTGACCTTGTGGGCAAAAGAGAATTGGACAAATACTCTCTCAAAATCAATCCTGACTATTGTACAACGGTAATGCTTGTCAGCAAAGGTTACCCCGAGAGTTATGAGAAGGGAAAACTGATGAGCGGAATGGACGATTGTAGCGACTGTATGCTCTTCCACGCCGGTACAAAGGCAGATGAAAATGGCAATATCCTTACCGCAGGCGGCAGAGTGATAGCTGTGAGCTGCTTTGGCAAGACTATGCAGGAAGCACTCGCCAAATGTTATGCCCAAGCCGAGAAAATACAATTTGAAGGTAAGACTTTGAGACGAGACATCGGCAAAGACCTTATGCAACTATCCAAGTAACACCCTCAAAACCTATGAAACAGTATTTAGACTTGCTGCAACGCATCTTGGAAAACGGAGTTGAGAAAAGCGACAGGACGGGAACGGGAACGCTCTCGGTCTTTGGTCATCAGATGAGGTTCGATTTGCAGAATGGTTTCCCGCTTCTTACTACCAAGAAGCTACATACACGAAGCATAATCTACGAATTGTTGTGGTTTTTGAAAGGAGAAACCAACATTTCCTACCTTCACGACAACAAAGTAACAATTTGGGACGAGTGGGCAGACGAAAACGGAGACCTCGGTCCCATTTACGGCAAACAATGGCGTGCATGGGAAGCTAAAGACGGCAAAGTGATTGACCAAATCGGGCAGGTGATTGAGCAAATTAAGACAAACCCCGATTCGAGACGCCTTTTGGTAAGTGCTTGGAACGTGGGAGAAATTGACCAAATGGCACTTCCGCCTTGTCATATCATATTTCAGTTTTATGTTGCGAACAACAAGCTCTCTTGTCAGCTCTATCAGAGGAGTGCAGACGTCTTTTTGGGAGTTCCGTTCAACATTGCATCATACGCATTGCTCACACAGATGATTGCACAAGTCTGCGGACTTGAAGCAGGCGAATTTATACACACCACAGGCGACACTCACCTATACTTAAATCACATAGCACAAGCCCGAGAACAGCTCTCTCGCAAACCTTACGACCTTCCGACTCTCTCACTCAACCCTTTGGTCAAAGACATCGCCGACTTCAAATATGAAGACATCAAGATAGAGAACTACATCTGCCACCCACACATAAAAGCGGAGGTTGCGGTATGATTAACCTGATAGTTGCAAAAGCCTCAAACGACATCATAGGCAAGGATAACAGCCTTTTGTGGCACTTATCTGAAGATTTGAAGTACTTCAAACGCATCACACTCGGCAAAACCGTCCTCATGGGACGAAAAACGTGGGAGAGCCTACCTTTCAAGCCCCTCAAAAATCGCCGAAACATAGTGATAACAAGCCAAAAAGACTATAAGGCACAAGGAGCCGAAGTATTCCCCGATTTGGAGCAGGCATTGTCCGCATTGGAAGAGCAAGAAGTGTTCTGCATTGGCGGAGCAAGCCTCTACGCTCAACTTTTGCCACACTGCCACAGCCTCTACATCACCCAACTTTTCAAGTCCTACCAAGGAGACGTCTCTTTCCCCGAGATAGACAGCACAACATGGCATCAAACACGCCTTTCGCCACTGCTCTACGACCAAAAAGAAGCCGTAAGCTACCGCTTTGAAGTCTGGGAACGACAAATAAAGTAATAAGTTTGCTAAAAAGGAATAAAAGAAGAGGCGTTTCACTTTGAGTGAAACGCCTCTTTGCTGTTGAATTTGTTCAATTACTAAAAGTGAAAGCCCAATCTGAGTGTAAACATCGCAGGGTTTATAGAACCATACTTGAATTTACCGGTTTCATTATCATAGTCAGTATCCCCTTCTATAGTTTGAGTCCTATCCCATTTGCTTTCACCTTTAATCTTTTGAGAACCCAATGAATAGTAGTGAAGTCCTATGCTGAATTTGTCCGAAAACATCAGACCCGCACCCATTTGGAAAGCAAGGCTTGTGGTGGTTTCAAATGTCCAAGTGGAATTGCTTTCTACAGAACAGTCATAATAATCATACCAATCGTAGTAAGGGTCATACTGCTCTATTGTTCCTTCTATTTCTTGAAAAAGATGAAGGTCTGTTGTCTTACCAATATTTATACCAACTGCAGCTTCTGCAAACAAAGATACCTTATCGGCAACCTGCGTTTGGTAATTCATTCCGACCATAATAGGAATATTGATATACGAAGGTGCTGTGTATTCATAGTCATAGTACGAATAATCACTTGTTCCTGCAGCCTCACACACATCTTCCATGAAATCCTTTACTTCAGAGTTTGAAGGATTAAAAAAGACATCGGCAGTTGCTATGATACCCCAGCCTTGCAACAAAGAAGGAGTGTTGAATTTTAATTTAAGTCCCACATTTGCTCCAAGTCCTGCCCCTGCTTTGTCTGTGTTCTTCTCTCCTCCCCAAGATATATCGAATACCCCTCGGTCATAATCCAACTTTTGGTCTCCGAAAGCACCCAAAGGGAATGCTCCACCAAAGTGAACAGAAACATCGGTTTGAGATTTCACCGTGTTTAGTCCCAAAATCAAACAGACGATTAAACTTGCTGTCTTAAACATATTACTTTTCATTGTTTTAATTGTCGGTTATATACCATCGACACATCGGTTCTTGATTACTAATTTCCTTTTTTGCCCGACCCGGAGCGGTTGTTTGATTTGATTTTTCTCTCTACAGAGGACATAAAAAAGCGTGGGTCTTTTCCTTATGGTTGCATGAGGTCCTCGAAATACCCAATTATCCAAATAAGTAAAGCCCACGATAGCAATCGTGAGCGTTTACTGCTTACTTTTTGGATAATTTGATGAAATTTTCGAGGTTTCACGCAACCAACTATAAGCAAAAACGCTATTATATGTCGTTGAAATTTAATACTCTTTGATTTTCTCTTGCTCTTCTGTTGTTATTGTCTCCTTTCTTTTAATGGTTTACCTAACTGCAAAGATACAAAATTCTTATAATTCCAACGTATTTTTCACTATTTCCTCAATTTTTTGAGAAAAATATGGCGATATTCAGAACCCATTCTTGATTTTGATATGACTGTTTGCTAAAAATATATCGGACAAACTGCCCCAACAAGCGGGTAATGTGGCAATAAGCACAGCTTAAATGAGCAATAGAATTCAGCAAAGTGGCTTCATCTATCGTTTTTGGCACAGATGAAGCCACTTCGTTTGCTATCATTTTGGCTTTATCCATACTAATTTGACCACTTAGAGCCAAAATCTCATCACAAAGCCTTACAATGGACGATTTGTTTTGCCGATAACGGTACAAAAAGCGGGCGGAATGAATGTCCGCCCGCTTTGTTGGTTGAATTATATCGTATTGTCTTACCGAAAAACTATTGAATTGGGTTTTAGAAGAACAAAGAAACACCGAACATCAACCTCGGAACCCACTCCTTGCTGTTTGTTGTGAGGACGTCAAAACCAAGAAGGCGATAATTGATATTGCCAATCATCGGTTGGTATAGGGTTGCGTTAAACTGCACTCTGCGTTTGCTTTCGACTTCCAAGCCTGCTTTGGCGACAAAGTCCAAGTCAAAAGGTTTTGACACCAAGGTTAAGGTTGAGGGTTGTTCGGATAGCTCATACTCTTGTTTCAAAGCCAAGGAAGCATTGAAGCCTGCGCCCAAAAGAATATTTGCATCTGATGTTATCGGCAACCGATAGTTTGCAACAAGAGGAATATTCAAATGTTGCACCCTCAGCGTGAAGCATCTGTCTCCTATGGTTGTATCGACAAAATAAGGAATGTATCCTCTCATTCCCATAACCTGCTGCATATAACCTGCCGACAGTGATAAAGAAAATCTTTTGTTAAATCTGTACTCGTATTTCAGAGATATGTCCCAAACGTTTTGGTTCTCTACATTGATAAAACTCCCATCTGCTAAGAAGTTTACGATGTACGAATTGTGATACGGAATGTGTCCGAAGTTCGCTTCAAGTCCGTAATTGTGCCTTTTGAAGCTACCCTGTGCATTTACCCCCTATGGAAAGTAGCAATGCGATGATGATAAACTGTGATTTTCTCATGTGTTTAATGAATTTAGAATGTTAAATAACTCACTATTTCTCGATTGTACGAGTTTTAATTAAAACTATCGGTAGAAACTTACAAAACAAAAGAGCAACTGCTACCGTTTCAATCGCCCTTTCTGTTTGCAAATATACTACTTTGCTCTATCATGGCATAACATTCTTACTCTTTTTCAAACTTATGTATCAAATCGAAAGACAAAACCGCTGTATCTTACAGACTTTAAGTACTTTACAACAAAGCAATAACACTCGCAAAAACCGAAGAAGAAATTCTCGGTGTGCAAATGCTGTTTGGCGAAAGGGCGTTTGGGTGAAATGAAACAGCGTTTCGGAAAAATAAATCGGCGTTTTATTTGACTGAAAGGGCGTTTTGCAGCAGCAAGACTTTCAGGCTGTTAGTCGATTGGGAAAGCTGTATCAGAGAGTGCAGAGAGCAAGGTTGAGATTGTACTTTTCGATGTATAGGGAGCTAAGGTTGAGCGTAGGATATGGGTCTTTGCCTTGTACTGTCAGCTTGGTGTAGTCGGGTTGTTGTCCGACTTTTGCGGGAAGGATTGCAAATTGGTCAAACTCTCCCGAGATGCCCGTGCCGGTACATTTGACGGCGGCTTCTTTCAGTGTCCACAATCGGGTGAAGGCTTCGGCTTGTTGTTCGGGCAGAAGGCTGTCGATAAAGGCGTATTCGTCCGAGTGGAAAAAGCGGCTGACCAATGCGGGTTTGTAGGGTCGCTGTTGTTCGATGTCGATGCCCACAGAACGGGTGTCGATTGCAAAGGCGATATGGTCTTTGGTGTGAGAAATAGAGAAATGCAGCTCTTGGTTATAAAGAAAGAAAGGTTTGCCTTTCTCGCCGACTGCAATGGTCGTATCGAAAGACAAACCTTCTTGTTCTAATTGAAAAATTAACTGTTGTTTTGCAAGCATCGAGATTTGTTTTGCCCGAGGCAACGAGGTTTGAATGCCAAAGGCTTTCTCGCACTCTTCGATGCTGTAAATCCAATAGTTCAAATCGGTGTTTACTTTATGTCCAATAGTTCTACTTCAAACACAAGTGTGCTTCCTGCGGGGATTGTTCCGACCGCCTGATCGCCGTATGCAAGTTCCGAAGGGATAAAGAATTTGTACTTGCTGCCTATGCTCATGAGCTGCAAGCCCTCTGTCCAACCTGCAATGACCTGATTGAGAGGAAAAGAGATTGGTTCGCCTCTCTGAACCGAAGAATCGAACACACTGCCGTTCAAAAGGGTTCCGTGATAGTGTACATGAACGGTGTCGGTTGCTTTTGGTTTTCTTCCCTCCGCTCCTTTTATCACTTGGTATTGAAGTCCGCTCGGAGTTTCAAACACTCCCGGATTGTTGCGGTTTTGTGCAAGAAATGCAGCTCCTTCTTTCTTTGCTCCCTTGGCTTGTTCTGCCATTTGGGCTTGCTTTTTTGCTTGCACTTCTTGTTGCCAACGCATCATCACTTCGTTCTTTTCTTGTTCCGAAAGAAGGTTCTCGCTTTTGTTCTCGGCTGCTGCTCTGATTGCCGAGAGCATTATCTCCACATCTAAGTCGTATCCTTCTCTCAAAAGGGAAGCTCCTATGTCTTCACCGATGATGTAGCTTACTTTTTCTTTGTCGTTTGTCAGTTTCATCAAGTTTTCTGTTTTTTATTTAATAATTGTCAATTCGTCAATAAGGTTCTTTGCTCCTGCATACTTGTCTATTATGAAAAGAACATAGCGTGCATCAACATTGATTGTTCTTTGCAATTCGGGTTCAAAGGCTATGTCGCCGCTCATTGCCTCCCAGTTGCCGTCAAATGCAAGTCCTATAAGGTGTCCGTCGGCGTTAAGGATAGGGCTTCCGGAGTTTCCTCCTGTAATGTCGTTGTTTGAAAGGAAGCAGGTTATCAATCGTCCGTCCTTGTCGGCATATTGTCCGTAGTCTTTGTTGTTGTATAGTTCTTTGAGCTTGCTCGGAACGATGAACTCGTCGTTTGTAGGGTCTTCTTTCTCCATCAAGCCGTCAATGGTGGTAACATAGTCATAGTGAACGGCATCGGCAGGATAGTAATCCAAGACTTGTCCGTATGTTACTCTCATTGTGAAGTTTGCATCGGGATATTGAACCAATGAAGGGTCCATTGCTCTGAGTGCTTCGATAAACAATGCCTTTACATCTTCCAACTTGGCTTCGGCTGCTGAGGCTTCTTCGGTTGTTGAAACAAGCATTTGGTACGTCATCATGGCAACGTGTGCAATCAAATCTTTCTCCAACTTTTTGGTCTTAGGATTAGAAATGAATTTATTAAAGTTTTTCTCGTTTGCAAAGACTGACTTTGAAAAAGCATCATCAACTAATTTGTCTATGTTTCCTTTGTATTTGTCTTCAAACAAGTAAGTCATGCCTGCAGGTCGTCCTTCTTCCACAGGGATTGAGTAAAGAAGATTGCACAAAGCCTTGAACATTTGCTTTTCTGTTGCAGGGTCGGTAGATGCAAACACGTTTGACATTTCCTGACTTAGTGCCTGCTTTACTCGTTCTGCCATTTCCTTGTCTTCTTTCATAATATCTTCCGCTTGCAAAATGGTCATGTAAACTCTGAAAGCGGTAAGTGCTGTTTTGCTTGTGGTCAATCCCAAGTTGCCATACCAAGAATACTTGCTTGAAGGTGAGGCTGCAATGGCTTGGTAGCAAGATTTCAAGTCTGACAAAAGCGTTCCGTAACGTTCTTTGCGGCTGTTGTCCTGCTCAATCCACTCTGCCAAGCGGTCTTCTATGGCTTTCTTCTTGCCGTAAACGTCCAAGCGTTTCAATCCTCTCAACTCTCCTTTTTTGTTTTTCCACAAATTCATGTATGAAGCGTAGTCTGAGGCATATTTAAGGCGGACTGCGTTGTCCTTATCCATCATAGATTTCATTACCGGCAAGAGTGCCTGTCCTGCTGCGATACAAGAAGGGTCGTCAATGTCGATTGTGTTCTTCACTTCGTAAGAAGTCATGTATCGTTGCGTCGTTCCGGGATAACCCCATATCATTGTGAAGTCGTTTTTCTCCACTCCCTTGATGTTTATCGGCAAGAAGTGTTTTGGTTTGTAAGGAACGTTGTCTTTGGAATAGTCTGCCGGTGTATTGTCTTTTGAAGCATATACTCTGAATATTGAAAAGTCTCCCGTATGACGAGGCCACATCCAGTTGTCTGTGTCTCCGCCGTATTTACCTATTGCAGAAGGTGGAGCGCCAACAAGTCTCACATCGGTAAACACCTCATATATGAACATATAATACTCTAATCCTTCAAAGAAAGGCTTTATCTCTACTCTGTAACGACCATTCTCGCTGAATTTTTCTTGCAATGCGGCTATGTTTTTCTGAATTTCGTCTGCATACTTGGACTTTTGTGCATCGTTTATGTGGTCTTGCAAAACGTCTTTGGTAACATCTTCCATTCTTACAAGGAATGAGACATACAATCCGGGGATTGGGATTTCTTCTTCCAAAGAATATGCCCAAAAACCATTGGTCAAATAGTCGTGTTCGACGGTTGAAGCACTTGCAATGGCATCATAGCCGCAGTGATGGTTGGTAAACATCAGTCCCTTGTCGGATACGATTTCTCCTGTGCAGAAATTGCCCATCTGAACGATAGCATCTTTTACCGAAGAGTGGTTAAAGTCATACAATTCCTCGGCTGTGAGACGCAAACCCATCTTTTGCATTGTCGAATAGTTGAGTTGCTTGAAGAACATCGGCAACCACATTCCCTCATCGGGTGAAGGAACACTTTTTGCAAAGGTTGCGGTAAAGGCAATAGCCATAACCACAAAACTAACTAACTTTTTTTTCATCTGTTTATTCGCTTTATTTGTTTGAAATTTACTTTAAGTTTGCAAATTTAGGGCTTTTTTTCAATTCTCTCCAAATTTCTGTACGCTTATTGCACATTTGAATTGTTTATATACCGATAAACTTTCTTCTAAGTGGTGGTTTATCTGTTTTCTATCCGTATTGTATGACAGAGAGACGCTCCGGTGCAAAGACTTCTCGGGCAACCTCGGCAATCTGACTGCAAGACACTTGCTCGACCTGCCTGCACACTTCTTTCAAAGGGGTAATCTTTCCGAAATTAAGAAGAGTTTTTCCCATGGCAAGCATTTCTGTTTGATTTTGGTCTGCATTCACCACAAGCTGTCCTATCAATTGATTTTTGAAACGAGAAAGGCTTTTGTTGCAAAAAGGTTTGAGTATCATGTTTTCAAGTTCCTTTTTGATAAGGTCTATTGTCTTTGAGGTATGTCGCTTATCTGTCGAAGCATATACCGAGAACACTCCGCTGTCATAGTATGCCGTATAGGCAGATTCAATAGCGTATGTAAAGCCATAGCGTTCTCTTATGTGCATATTAAGATAGGAGTTCATAGCTCCGCTTCCCAATATGTTGTTAAGAAGAGAGAAAGCAACCTTTTGAGCACTTCGGTAAGAGTATGCACGATTGCCCACAATGATATGCGACTGGTAGGTATCTCTTTCGAGAGTTATTGTCTTGGGAGAGTAAGCAGGTGGAGATTGTCGGCGATGAGTTTTTCGGCTTGCAGGTTCTGTCCCCAAGAACTTCTCACAAAGAGCAAACCATTTGTCGCTCGGAGTGGAGGTAATGGCAGAAAGCACCATGTTGTCGGTGGTATAGTTGTTTGAAACGAACGTTCTGAGTTTTTCGCTGCTCATTGCCTCCACCCTTTTAGGTGTTCCGAGAATGAGACGTCCCAAACCATTGTTGCCAAACACCATCTGCTCAAAGTCATCGAAGATTTGCTCCGAAGGAGTGTCCAAATAGGAGTTTATCTCATCAAGGATAACCTCCTTTTCTTTCTCCACTCCGCGAGAGGGAAAGTCGGAATGGAACACTATGTCTGCCAAAAGGTCGAGAAATCTCTCGTGATATTGCTGCAAGTAGAGACCATAAACACAGGTTTCTTCCTTTGTGGTAAAGGCATTGAGTTCTCCGCCCACTCCGTCGATGCAACCGAGAATTTGAAAGCCCTTTCGTTTCTTTGTTCCCTTAAATAAGCAATGTTCCACAAAGTGTGCAGTGCCGTTTTCGGCTTGTTTCTCGTCGCGAGAGCCGACTCCTATGGTCAGACCGCAATGAGAAACTGCCGAAGGGGTATATCGGTGAACCAACCTTATGCCGTTTGAAAGTGTATGGTAGGTGTAGGGATATTCTTCTATCCTTATCATTATCCCTTGTGTGGTTCTATCTGCTTATGACGTAATATTCGCCTCCCAAACTCTCGGTCATCTTTGCCATAAGGTCGTTTGCTTCTTTCAAGGTGCGACGAGAGCCGTAGCTTACATAGTAAATAGGTGTTCCGCTCTTGACTTTGCTAAGCACATAGCTGTCATAACCGAGACTTTTGGCTTTTCGGGCAAGTCTTTCGGCATTTGCCTTGTTGGTAAACGAGCCTCCGATGACGTCAAATCCCAACTTGGAATAGTTTTGCACCACAACAGGCGAATTGTCTTCGCTTGCAGGCTTTGGAGCAGGGGTCGTGGTATTTTCTTTCTTCTCCGATTTTTTGGCAACCTGCTTTTTGGCAGTGTTTGTCGGGCTTGTCTGTGGTTTTTGAGGCTTTGCCGGCTCAACAACTTCCTCTTGCAAAGGAACAATCTCTTCTTCTGTTGTTTCGCTTTCGGCAATCTCTTCAACAACCGCAGGAGTTTCGACAGCCGGAGCTGCAAGTTTGACAGGCTTTGCCTGAGGTGTTATGTAGTAAGCAAGCCTTTCTGTTATTGGTTTCAAGAATGGCTTGTCGGGAAGGGCGTTAAAGTAGAACGCAAGCACAAATCCTCCGCAGCAAAGCAACAAGAAAAGCAATATAATCAACACTGTGATAAGTATTCTCTTGCGACGTTTCTTTGCTTTCTTGCGGCGTTTGCGTTCTTCTTTTTCCAAACGTAGGCGTTCTTTCTCCTGCTCTTTTTGGCGTTTGTTTTCTTCTATTATTGCCTGAGCTTGTTCTCTCACGCTTTGGCTTTGAGGTGTTATGTCCTCAATCTCTACTTCTTTTTCGATTGGTTGCAGTTCTGCCTCTTGCTCGGGAGTTGTATCGACTTGCAGTTCTTCTTCTACTTCTTGCTCCGGTTCGGGAGTGTCAAGCTCTTCTGCTATCACGGCTTCGGTATGAGAGACTGTTTCGTGAGAGAGTTCCTCCTCGGGGAGCTGTTGCTCTTTTGGTTCTTCAACAAGCTCTTGCGATTGCTCCTGTTCCTTTGGCAGCTCGGCAAGCGGCTCTTGCGGAAGGTCTTCAAGCGGTTCTCTTGTGCGGATTGGTTCTATCTTTTCTTCCACATCAAATGTTTTGACGTTCTTCAAGGTCGAAAAAGCAAAAGCATCGTCCAACAGATTTTGCACCTGAGGCACAAAAACGTAAGCTCCCGAAAAGTCTTTTGACATTTCGCCCAAAGCACCTATCTTACATTTTTGCCCCAAATCCAATTTCTCTTTCACCGATTGGGTATATTGCTTAATCCATACAAGAGCTGTCTGCTCAGATATAAATTCCTTTTCTGCCATACTTCTCACAAAAGTCATGTCTCCGCTTTCTTCTTGTTTGAAAGCAATACTTCTGCAAGGAGGTTCTATTGTCCCCGTAAGGGGAGATATTGTTGCCGACTGCCGACAAGCGACAAATGTTCCCAATCCGGGCAATTCGGCTCTATCTTGGTTGTGCAAGAATTCAAATAAATCGACTGCTACGTTCATTCTTCTGTATTTTATTGTTTATCCAACATTTCGTTTACTCTTTCCAAATCTTCGGGAGTATCGACGCCTATGCTCTCAAAGTCTGTTTCGGTTACATCAATACGATAACCGTTTTCCAACCAGCACAACTGCTCCAAACTCTCGGCTTTCTCCAAAGGGGAGGTTTCCAAAGCCACAATCTTGTGCAGAACGCTGCTTTTGTAAGCATACAATCCTATGTGCTTATAATATATATGGTATTGAAGGTACTCGCTTTCGCTTCTGCCTCTCTGATATGGGATTATGTTTCTCGAAAAGTATATTGCCCTGTTTTGAGACCAAACAATCTTGACACAATTCGGGTTTTGCAACTCTTCAAGTTTGGTTATTCTCTTTGCGAGAGTGCCTATTTGACAATCCTTATCCTCAAACAGAGAGATAACTGCCGACAGCTGCGAAGCATCAACAAGAGGCTCGTCTCCCTGAACGTTTACCACCAAATCAAATCGCTCACCCCTTGCCTCCAAAGCCGACAATACTGCCTCACATCGCTTGGTTCCGCAACTCAACAGGCTTGAAGTCATCATTGCCTCGCCTCCCGAAGATACAACTGCGGCAACTATCCTTTCGTCATCAGTTGCCACCACAACTTTGTCGAACAATCCCGAAGCCTTGACGGCATCATAAACCCACATAACCATGGGTTTGTCTTTCAAAAATGCCAAAGGCTTTCCGGGAAATCGGCTGCTGGCATAGCGTGCAGGTATTATGGCTATCTTTTTCATTTGAACAATCCGTTGGTTTCTGCTTCTATCATCGAAACAACCTTACCGAAATCTTCCTTGCTGTCGATAATGTTAAGTTCATCGATATTCAAAATGAGCTTATTGCCCTCATATTTCTCTATCCAAGTGTCATAACGTTCGTTAAGCGAAGTTATGTAGTCGAGCCTTATGCTGCTTTCGTATTCTCTTCCTCGTTTGGCAATCTGACTTACCAGCGTAGGCACAGATGCTTTGAGATAAAGAAGCAAATCCGGCGGATTGATAAAAGAGTTCAGCAACTCAAAGAGAGCAAGATAGGTTTCGTAATCACGAGTGTTGAGAAGTCCCATTGCGTGAAGGTTGGGTGCGAAAATATAAGCGTCTTCGTACAACGTCCTGTCCTGAATCGTATTTTCGTAACAGTTTCTCACGTCGATAACGTGCTTAAATCTTTTGTGCAGAAAGTATATCTGCAAATTGAAAGACCAACGCCTCATATCCTCATAAAAGTTGGCTATGTAGGGATTGTCATCTACTTGTTCGTATATGGCAGTCCACTTGAAATGACGTGCCAACATTTCTGTCAATGTAGTCTTTCCGCTACCTATGTTCCCTGCTATTGCAATGTGCATACCTTCTTTGTTTTTTCTCTGTGGCAGAACATTTTCTCATTTTGAACAATGCTCCAAACCAAGTGCAAAGATATAAATAAAATGTGAAAACACAAAAACAACAAGCTTTCTCTTGACAAAACGCCCTCCCGAAGCACAAATAAAAAAGCTTGTTTCATGTCTTACAAAGAATGTTTCCGAAAGAGGGTTTCTCATGCCGAAACAAATAAAAATCATTTCCCTTATTTAACATTTGAACTACACATATTGTTAAGGACAATCCTAACAGCAATTCTTGATGTGTTTTAGGCAAAAACGGAGATTTTTTGTTGCAAGTCTTCGTCTTTTTGTTACCAAAGTGGAGATACTATACACAAAAGTCAGACTTTTTTAAGGCAAAAGACCGACTTTTTATGGAAAATTGTCAGATTTTTATCGAAAATATCGGCGTTTTAATCACCAAAAATCGCCGTTTTATTTTGAAAAAATGCCGTTTTATTTTCACGAAACGGCGATTTTTTTCGTAATTGCATAAAATCAGCCGTTTTTACAGAGCCTGTTTCTTTCGATTGTTTCAATCGATTGTGATATTCCGCCAAAAGAAACGCTCTATTTGGGGCTTAAAATCTTCCAAATGTTAAAATCCAAAGAACAATACCGCCAAACCTTATAGGAAATAAGTCTTATATATAAATTACACCCCTCACAATTTATACTCTCTGCCTGCTCTAAAAATGACAAATCGGGACATTTGAAATTCGCTTCGAGAGTTTCAAACAGTAAAAAGCCCGATTGTTGTTTTGTATGTTTGAAAAAAGTCATA